>OBLW0100000574.1_pt1 | contig 31257 bp, 21 predicted proteins | sample 1520161 | NCBI WGS metagenome assembly OBLW01 (sample SAMEA3539309, study PRJEB22396) | soil metagenome | biome: tundra; feature: field; material: soil | place: USA | collected 2010-05 | depth 0.15 m
TTCCGGCTCCGCGGAACGGACGATCCGTCGTCGGTTTCAGCTCTGCTGGAACTCTAGCAGGCTGCCGAAAAAGGCTCCCTAAGCGGTAGTCTGGCCTCAGCACCTAAAGCCGGCGGGAAGGTCATTCAACGCTGCTACCGGCTGCACTCAAGATTCAGTACTCCGGCGGTGCCTCGGATCAATGCAATGATAAGGCGATTTGACGCCAACGATCACTTCAAATGGAATTCCACCGCAACCTCAATCTGGGTCGCAACGGCACACCATCCTTCGTTCCAGGCTCAAACTTCCATGTGTTGATCGCATCGATTGCTTTCTCATCCAGCCCCTTTCCAAGCGATTTCACCACTTTGACATCGCGCGTATTGCCATCGGCGCCGACAACCAGCGAAAGCACACATGTGCCTTCAAACTTGGCCTTGCTCGCCTCCTCGGAATATTCGGGGTTCGGTCCATAAATCACCCGAGGAGGGCGAATGCCACCCGCAAGTAGTGTGTGATCGGCGGCCTTCTTGTACCCAGCTTCCGCTTGGGAAGGATCTTGTGGAACGCCCAGACCTTTCTCGTAAAGTGATCCGATGTCCCTTTCCGCTTGCGCGTTCCCTTGAGCTGCTGCCTTGCGGTACCAGTTCATCGCTTTCGCATAGTCCTGGACGACTCCAAGCCCCTTCTCGTAAAGGTAGCCAATGTTCTTCTGCGCCTCGCTATCCCCGGCATCTGCTGCCCTGGTGTACCAAGCCATTGCTACGGCATAACTTTGCTCAACTCCCAGTCCATTTTGGTAAAGCAGACCGAGGTAGACTTGCGCCTTAATGTGTCCTTGCTGGGCAGCCGTGCGGTACCAAGTCGCCGCCTCGGAATAGTCTTGTTTGACTCCGAGCCCGTCGTTGTAGAGGAACCCTATGTTAGTGATCGCCCTCACGTTCCCTTGTTCGGCCGCCTTGCGATACCAAGTCATTGCTTCGCCGTATTCTTGTTTGACGCTCCACCCATTTTGATAGAGCCAGCCGATGTTATTTTGAGCTTCGGCGTAGCCTTCACTCGCTGCCTTGCGGAACCAGTTCATTGCCTCCGTGTAGTCTTGTTTTACTCCGAACCCACTCTCGTAGAGCCACCCAATGTTGTTTTCAGCCACAGGGTTGCTTCGTTCCGCTGCCTTGCGGAACCAAATCATTGCTGAGGAATAATCCTTCTGGGCCAAATAATCATTACCGAGTCGAACTTGCGCTTCGGGTGTCGTCGGTTGCGGTCTGGAGACGTTCTGAGCAATGGCGCCAATCGGGAGAAGCGCCACGCAGATGGCCTTAATGAAATAGTTCTTAGTCACAACTTAAATCTCCGTGATTCTTGCGCAAGAAGGCGTGCAGCGGCAGGTTCATTTGAGAAGCGCTGCGAAGCCCATTTATATTAGCGCGGAACCTCAACCTTAGGATGTCAATTGACGTAACCAGGCGATTTCGCTCAAAACCCCAGGCGGAGTCAGTGAGTGCTATCGCGATGTCACGCCAACAGCCAAACGATCTCCGCGTGGTTCGTTTCGTCTCCCTCGCGACAAACAAGTAGCAATCTATTTACATCCTTGTGACTATTTGTGAGCGCCGATTGCCTATGCTTGTCGGTAGTCAGTCCGTTCTATCGCGAAGGTGAGGACTTGTATGCGTATCAAAAGCTCTGCAATTTCCATGTTGTTAGCTGCATCCTGGCTGTGCGCCTTCGGTTCCCAGAGTGCGGCGCAAACAGAGATCGTCCCTGAGACAGCGTTCACAACGCTGCACAGTTTCACCGGCGCGGATGGTAGCAAGTCGTTCGCAGGACTGCTCCAAGGCAAGAACGGGAGCCTGTACGGGACAACTTACTTTGGCGGCGTCAAGAACGATGGAGAGGTTTTCCAAGTAACCACGGCTGGAAAGCTGACAACGCTGCACAGCTTTTGCTCCACAAATGGATGTGCGGACGGGGAATACAGTTACGCGATGCCCGTGCAAGGCGCCGACGGCAATTTCTACGGGACAACCTACCTCGGCGGGTCCAAGGGCGATGGAACGGTTTTCAAGATGAGCCCAAGCGGCTCCCTAACGACATTGCACAACTTTGGCGGCGCCGACGGCTCCCAGCCTTTAGCCGGTCTGGCTGCAGGAAGCGATGGGAATTTTTACGGCACCACGAACCTCGGTGGATCCCACGGCGCTGGATCGGTCTTCAAAGTTACACCGAGTGGCCAGTTCACAATACTGCACAGTTTCTGCTCGAAGGCTGCGTGCGCGGATGGCCAAAGTTCGTATGCAGGACTGATTCAGGCAAGCGATGGAAATCTGTACGGGACAACTCTTTCCGGCGGAACTCAGGGCCACGGAACGGTCTTCAAGATCACCAAGGGCGGCATATTCAGCACGCTGTATAGCTTTTGTGCACAAAGTGGTTGCGCGGATGGCGAGTTCCCGCAGACGGGACTGGTCCAGGCCAGCAACGGGAACTTGTACGGGACAACGATTCTGGGTGGGGCGTACGGTTCTGGAACTATCTTCGAACTTACCCTGAGTGGCGCGCTGACCACGCTCTATAGCGCCTGCTCGCAAACCGGCTGTCCCGATGGAAACTACCTTTATGCGGGATTGATCCAGGCCAGAGACGGAAACTTGTACGGGATCATGCAAGTAGGTGGGGCTCACAACAGCGGGACGATCTACAGAATCACTCTGAGCGGCACGCTAACCACGCTCTACAGCTTTTGCTCGCAACCGGCTTGCGCGGATGGCCAGTATCCGGCTGCAGGGCTGGTTCAGGCTACGAATGGGAACCTGTACGGCACTACCGCCGATGGCGGGGTTCACGGCGATGGCACGGTTTTCAGCATTGCTCCGTAGGCTTACCACCGTTGGCGGAAATTGGGAAGCGATTGCTGTCGATGAGTGACAACGCGATTTTTCAACAGACTGACAATCTTGCTCGGACTATTTGTCGGCTCCGGGCGCTAGCAAGGGCATGATTGGCTGCGCTCGTAACAGAAGATCCAAAGAAGGGGGCAAAGCGCCCGACCATGGGATCGGCGCGACGCTTATCGGCTGACCAGCCACACAGCCCAATACCCCACCCGGTAATGCCTGCCGAATCTCCGGCGCTCCGTTTCCGTGGGGAGGAAACGTCACCTCAACCATCATCCAGCGCGGGTCGGGCCAAGTGATGCGATGCTTGTACTTTCGCGCCCTTGCAGCTTTAATGGCTGCCGCTCGCAGCGTCTCCCGCCCTTTGAGTACTTCTACATCGCGGACGGCCCCTCTCTCGCTTAGTTTCAATGTCAACAGCACCATATGATCCTCCAATTCCCGTTGTTCTGCTGTTGGAGTTGTTAAAGCTGTGAGCGCAGTCGAGAGGGCGGACCCTTGCGGCATGTGATGACACTGCGCGAGCGAGGCATGGCCCAGACACGCCACAAGCAGAATTGGAAGGCAAACGCTGTCGTGAAACCGCACGCCCACACCGCCCTATAAAGCGACAACAAACCGCGTACAGATCATTCTAGGTGCTTTTCTCGGCGAGAGAATCGTTACGTTTGTACCATCTGCGGATGTCAACTGCTGCTATCAGGCCCTAGCGCTCATTGACCTGGTTGTGATTGTAGGCCGGGAGGTTGGGCGAGCGACTCCAAGCTGATGAACAGGCGCTGAGGCGGTTCAATGACACTTCTCAGTGGCTAAAGCCGCCAGTGGAGACAAGCCACGGATCGCAGTGCTGGAAGCGCTGCGCCACCAAAAACAAGCGCAAGGTCGAGTCTCTCAGCCTGGCAGGGACTTCGCACACATCCGCAATTGCCAGCCTCCGCGGCCTCTGCGCACCCTAAGCGACGTCTGCGGTCAGAGGCTTTCCCACGCGAAGCATTCAGACCATCGATGCGGGCTTGACGATTTCGAGTTGCGGCTCGAACTTCAAGTTGGTGCCTAAAGCCCGCGAAACCAGGCACAACTTTTCGGCGCGGTTGAGAAGATCGAGTGCACGGTCGCGTTCGTCGGCAGATGCGATCTTGAGATTGGGACGCACCACGATCTGCGTGAAACTGTAGCCGGAATCGACCTTGCGGACGGTGCCGCTGGCTTCCACCTGCAGGTCGGTAAAGTCGAATTGAGCGCTGCCGGCAATCGCGCGCAGGGTCGTGGTATAGCAACCAGCGACGGCGGCGAGCAGAAGCTCCTCAGGAGTCCAGCGCCCTTCCAGGCCGCCAAATTCGGTGGGAGCCGTGAAGTGAATCGCATTGGGCGCGGAATCCGATTTGGCGAGACCCGTGCGGCCGGAGGTCCACCATGCTGCTACTCGATATGCGTGCTCTTCGCTCATGATCTTCACCACTCCTTGGAAAAAACTTCCGATCGGGATTGCGGCAAAAGTGAATCCGCTTATCGTCTTATCGTCGCGATTGAAACTGTAAGGAAGCGCGGTCTAAGCGGCGCCTTGCTTCGGCCTGAGTCCACGCTCCTGCTCGATCTTCTGGATCTGTGCGCGCAGCCAGTCCCCTAAAGCTTCTTCCATGTCGGCCTGGGTTCCGGTGCGGTAGAAGTCCTCGACCGACTCGCCGCGTGCGGTAAGTTCGATGAAGCGGCAGGGCACGGCCTCAGCCCGGTGGCTGGGGGGAACAAACTGCTCGAGCAGGCAACTCTCGCAAGGATGCGGGCGTGCCGGATCGCAGAAATTGGGGCAAATGGGGGAATCCTCAAAAACCGCGGGCGCCCGCCAAGCCGCATGAGGAGAGCGTCCATAGCCTCCGTCTTCCAGGAAGCTCAGTTCGAACTTTAAGACATCCAGGACGTCACGACCGTCTTGCGCCATAAAGCACCTCGATTGGAGGTTAGATTGCCAGAGACGGCAGGGGAACTCCGTGTACTTAGTCACGGGGATTAGTGATTGCGGTCACACCGAAATGGCGTGGCTCGCCAAGCTGTTGAGCGAATTGCCCCAATTTTGGAAGATTCCCGGAAGGGAACGTGTGACCCGGGTCACAGTCAAGCGTGATTTAGAACAACCTTCAGGTCGCGCCGCCGCCTTAGCGACCCGCCCCGCCCTCCGCGGTTTGCAGGTCAAGACTGACGCGTTCGCCGTTGATCAGAACCGTTCCCGCATCGATCAGTTGCTGACCGGTACAGTCGTAACGCTCGTAGCAGCGAAGCGCGGCGAAGGGGAAAAAGAATTCCACGGCTTGGGCGCTCGCAGCCGCGCCAGGCTTGGGGCCGAGATGAAGCGTGCTGCTGAATCCCAAACCGTCAAACTGCGAATCGTCCTTGAAGTAACCGAGAACGGGGCGGATCAAATGCGCGACGTGGTCGTCGAAAGCCAGGGCCGCCAGGCGGTAGCGGGAAACTGTCGGAGGCTCAGCGAGAGTGGTATTCATCGACAGCTCGAGGTATACGCCGTTGCGGAACGCAATGAAGTTGGGCGATGCGTAGGAAACGAAGTGGCCCTGGGGATCGAGTTCCTTCACCATGCCGTCGAGAATCGGCTTGATCGCAGACTGCATCGACGAGAGGGCTTGTGGAGAAGTATCACGGGGCGGCTTGGGAGGCTCGACGGGTTTCACCGGCTTCAAAGTGGGAAGGTGCACCGGGCTGGGCAGTTTGTCGATCTCCTGCTCGCCGTTATGGACCACTTCGACTCCAGAAGTATTTGCACTCTGCGCTGCGGTGGAAGGATCGTCAGGAGGAGTTTGCTGGGCGAGTTGCGGGCCTTCGGCGCTCAGCCAGATGGTGGTTGGCTTGGCATTGACGAAGACTTCGCCTTGCATGAGAGCGGCCTGGCGCGCCGTCTCGTCGGTGGTGCCCGCCAAGCGAACCGCCGCAGCCTGGGGAACAATGACCACCAAATTTTCGGGGCGCTCGAGCGCGACGCCACCGACTTTTCCGATCACGTGGTGCGAGATCTCGAAAGCGTAGGCCTGGACGCTGGAGTTTTTCTGAAAGTGGGTTACCGCAGCCTGCAGAACCGGCAGAACAATCTGGAGGAAGGTTTGCCGCGCGCGCTGGTCGGAGTTCATTTTCTCGCCGGAGTAAGCGGCGAAGTAGTTGCCAGTGATTTTCAACACGACCTGGTCTTTGTAGCGGTCGAACTGAATGGAACGCTGGTCGGCCCACTTCTGCTTGCTTAGTTCGAGGTCAAGCTTGCGGCTCAGGTAAAAAGGGTAGTCGGTGGGCAGCTTAAGAATGTCGGCGCCCAGTTGCTTCAGATCGTCCATGTTGCGCTCTTGCAGCGCGCGCAATTCGGGATCCTGGATCTCGTTGGGAGGAAGAACCTGTGCTCCAGCAACCGAGACGACGGCACACAAGAACAGAAGGAACAGACTAATCCTTCGCATAGACAGGGCCAGCACCGCGAGAGGGCGGATCGGAGATCGCACGAACATAGGATATCAGTGCCTGGATGTCCGACTTGCTGAGCGTGTTTCCCCATGCCGGCATGAGCGCCGATTTGTTGAGAGCCGGGCCCCCGTGGCTGATGATGGCCGTGAGATCGGCGTCGCTGATCTTATTGAGAGTGTCGCCTTCGGTGAAAGGATGCGGCTTGATTTCCAGGTTGTCGTAATTCGAAACGCGCTCGACCGTCGATTCGGGGTTGTGGCAGCGCTCGCAGTACTGATCGTTGAGGTGGCGTCCGAGGGCCTGCTGGTAGCCGAGGGCGATCTCTTCGAGTTTCAGCTCTACCTTCTTGTGGGACTTGTCGGTTGTGGATGCGACGAGTTGGTAGCGACCAGCCATGCCTCCGAGAGATACGTTGGTGGTGACCTGACCGCTCGAATCGGTGAGCCCGCTGGAGGGATCGAAAGCAACTCCGGGGGCGGCCGAAAATTCCACAAGAGCTCCGGCGACCGCGGTTCCCTGCTCATCGTTCACCTGGACTACGACGGGCTGCGGCAACAGGCTGCCGGTCTGGGCGAATTGCTTTCCGCCGCTGGATTCGACGATGGCGGCGCCGAAAGCGGTGGGCTTGGGCAGCGGTGCTGACTCGGATTTGTGTGAACAGGATGTCGCCAGCGATGTGGCGAGCAGAGCGACGACGAAGAAGAGTCCAGAGTGGCGACGGTAGCTGCCGAGCTGCGCTCGGCCGGACAGCCGAGGGCGGCTGTCCCCACATGGTTCGGAGACAACTGCCGAGCTTCGCTCGGCACGACTGCCGGGGGTGGCTGTCCCCACATGAGTCGGGGTAAAGGGGTAGCGGGTCATTTCTTGGCGACCTCCTGTTTGGCTCCGCCTTTCTGCGAAATCAGGAATGCGGTCAGAGCGCGGGCATCTTCATCGCTCATGGCGCGGTTCGGTTCGGCGGTTCCCAGGCGCAGAGCCTGCGGATTCTTCATCCATTGGAAGATCCACGCCGCGGTGAGCCGCGAACCAACATGGGTCAGAGTTGGACCGATGTAACCCTTGTCGGTTTTGGTGTCGACGATGTGGCATCCCTGGCAGGAATACTTGCCATAGAAGAGCTGCTTGCCGAGTTCCACCTGGCCCTGCGAGTAGCCGCTGAGCGGCATGGAGTCGCGGTCGACCAAGGGATTCTGATAGACCGTCATGATGTAGTCGGTCAGTTCGTTGGCCTCGCCGTCGGTCACGTTAAAGCGCGGCATACGGCGAATCAGCGAGGGACGCAGCGTACCCGGATTCTTGAAAAACTGCACCAGCCACTCACGCTGGACGGAACTGCCTTCCCAGGTGAGGTCGGGCGCCATATCTCCGCCGTGGCCGTTGATGCGGTGGCAACTGAAGCAGGCGAGGTCGGTCATCAACTTCCCGGCTTTGCCGGCAGGCTGGTAGTCCGACTCGGGCGTTGCGGCCACACCGAGTGATGGCGGCAACGTGTTGGAGCGGTCGTTCAGCGAGAGCAGTGCGGTGGTGAGCGAATCGATCTGCGCTGGGGTGAAGGTGTACTGCGGCATCTTCAAGCCTTGTCCGAACGCACGCGGCTGCTTGATCTTCGTCGCGATGTAGTCGGGCAACGTGTGCTGCATGCCGGGCAGGAAGACAAGTTGGGTGACGGGCTTGCTACCGATGCGGCTCAGTTCAGGTGCGAAGTTCTCGGGCTTCTTGATGCCTGCGATTTCGTGGCAGGAGGCGCAGCCGTAGTCGGCGACCAGGCGCTTTCCGTGTGTGATCTGCTCGGGCGTCGCGGGCTGTAGATGTACGTTGGCAAGGTAGTCAGCGTCCGCTTTGGCCAGCAGAAATCCGGAGAGGGTGGACACCTGCGGATCGCTAAAGCGGTAGTGCGGCATGCCGGTGGCCGGATCGTAGGCACGCGGATTCTTCAGCCACGCCTGCAGCCACTCCGGCTTGACCTTGGTTCCGACCTTCGTCAACTCTGGGCCCACGTCGCCGCCCACCATATTTCCGGCAGCGTTCTGCACCGCGTGGCATGAGGCGCAGAAGGATTCGCCGTAGAGGCTGGCGCCTGCGGTTGGATCGGAGGATGGCTTCGCGGAAAGCGCGGCTGTGTCGTCGGCGAGTGGCGTACTGTTGGCGAAGAGAAATGCGGACATGTCGCGCGCGTCGTCGTCGCTCAGCTTGAAGTTCGGCATGCTCGATGTGGAAGCGTAAGCCTGCGGATCTTTGAGCCACGCGAAGACCCACTCGCGCGTGGTCTTGTCGGCAATGTGCGAAAGCGATGGCGGATCGTCGCTGGCCTTCATCGTGGTGCCATCCGACAGCTTGACCGTGTGGCAATGCACACAGCCTTCGCGGGAGAGCAGATTGCGTCCCTGATTCAGTTGCGGCGTGCCGGGCAGAGGACCGCGGTGGCATTCACCGCAGGAAGACTCGATGTACTTGGCGGGAAGAATCGGCTGCTCCCAGGCCAGCGTGCTGTTGTGAGCTTCGGCGAGCGTGGTGGACGCGCCTTGTCCGCGATGGCACACCGTGCATCCGAACTGCTCCAGCTTGTGCGGGATGGGAGGATGCGTCCGGAAGGGCTGGGTAGAAACATCCGTGAGGCTGGGTTCCTTGAGCCCGACGTGGCAACTGGTGCAGCGGTCGACCACTCCGAGTTCGGGGAGCCAGATCTGCTGGATACCGCTCTGGAAGTGGCGCTGCAACGTGTTGGCATCGCTGCGATTGCGGATCAACCTTAGGTAGCCGTGCTGGTAGTGCCGCCACTCGCTAAAGAAATTCTTGGCGGGAGCGATCGCCAGCGAGCCCAGAAAGATCAGGCTGACGACGCCGAACGCGCGAACGCTGTCCCCGAAAAGTCTTTGCCAGAGCGACGAAAGTTTTTCTTTCATGAGCGCCGCATCCTTATGAGCATCTTGATCGACATCTTTATGAACATGTCCGTCTCTAATATGTGCATCAGCCCTGCCACGGCCAGACGAATTCCCAGCCCGGTCCGCGGAAGAAGGTTCCGATGGCAGTCAGAACCACCAGTTCGAATAAGAACCACGTCATAACCCAGTATGAGAGCGGCCTCGCGGCCAGATACCGGCGAAAGGCCGAAGGCGATTGCGGAGAACTCTGCGAGGCCAAGAGCATGACTCCGGCCATGATCAGCGTCGGCACCAGAGCCGCATACACCTTGAACACCAATAGGAACACCGAGAGTGCAAGCGCGACGACGTAGAAGATTTGCAGTCGCCGCTGCCGGTCTTTCAGGAAAAGTCCGTCCGCTTCAATGTTGACCTTGAAGTACGGAATGATGATGAGCGCCATCACGACCAATCCCGGCACGAGCACGCCCGCAACCACGGGCGGAAAGTAGTGCAGCATCTCCTGCAGCCCGAGGAAGTACCACGGCGCTTTCGCCGGATTCGGCGTATGCGAGGGATCGGCCAACCCTTCGAGCGGGGCGTTGAACATGAGCGCGACCCACACCAACACGGTGGCAAGCACCATGACTGCGACTGCCGCTCGGAACAGCACCTCTGGAAACGTCTGGACCTGGTCTTCCGTCTCGGCCTTCACCTGCGCGGAAGTGCGGCGGGTGATAAAGACGATGCGGCGCGGAGATTTTTTCGCGTTCGAGTCGACGCCGGCTGTGAAATCTTTGGAATCGGCCATGACTATTGCCCCTCCTTCGCGTTCGGAGTGGCAGCAGCAGGGGCAGTGGCCCGCACCGTTGCCGGTTCACTGTCGTGCGAGTAGAGGCCGCCGTCTTTGCGAATTCGCCAGAAGTGGATCGCCACGAAAAACATCGCGGTCAGGGGAAGAATCATGCAGTGCAGCACATAGAAACGCAGCAGCGCATTGGCGTTGACGGCGTTGCCGCCCAGCAGCAGGAAGTGAATCTTTTCTCCCATGACCGGGACCGCGGACGCAATGTTCGATCCCACCGTGATCGCCCAGTACGCCAGTTGATCCCAGGGAAGGAGATAGCCGGTGTAGCTGAGCAAGAGTGTCATCAGAAGAAGGATGACGCCGATCACCCAGTTGAATTCGCGAGGCGAGCGGTAGGCGCCGCGGTAAAACACTTTGAACATGTGCGCGAAGACCAGGAACACCATGGCGTGCGCGGACCAGCGATGCAGGTTGCGGAGGAATAATCCGGACGAGACCACGAACTGCAAGTCTTTCGTGTCGGCGTAGGCCTGCGGCGCCGACGGGTGATAGTAGAACATCAGGGGAATGCCGGTCGCGACCAGGATCAGAAATGTGCCCAGCGTCAGGGTGCCCAAGTACCAGGTCGCGCTGAAACTCAACATGCGGCTGCGCACCTTGGTCGAGAACAGGTGGAGAAACACGTTCTGCTGAATCGCGAGCGCGCGCTTCAGCGTGCTGGAGCCGGTGCCGCTGCGGAAGATGGAGCGCCACACCCGCGTGCCGCGCAAGTCGTCGAAATATTGGTCTACTGTCTTCGCCATGCTTAGACCCTCACGAATGAATCTGGCGCCAGCGGCGGCACGTCGGTGGAGCGATCCACCAGAAGATCGCCGTCGTCGTTGAGCCAGATGTGCTTCCAGGGCAATGGCTTGGGCGCCGGACCCTCAATCTTGTCGCCCGGCCCCAGCTTACCTTGCTTTGAAACTGCAAACTTACTGCCGTGACAGGGACAAGCAATCATGTTCAGTTCGGGCTTCCAGGCGGTCATGCAGCCGAGATGGGTGCAGACCGCGCTGAGTGAGAAGTAGCCCTCGTCGGAGTGAATGATGTAAATCCCCGAATTCACGTCGATGGTGACGCTGCCCAGCGGATAACGATCGGGCTTGCCCGCGTTTACCACGGGGGATGGTTCGTAGAGCACATTGGGGTCGAGATACTGATATGCGAAAGCCGCGGTGCCCGCAGCCGCGATGCCCAGCGAGCCGAGCCCCAGTTTCACGAAAAATTGACGGCGATTCACGTCGTCGTTGTTTTTGATTTCGTCTGCCATTCGTGCCTCGTAACTACTTCTGCAGTCCTGCGCCGATCGCTGCTATGGAGATCAAGCCGGTCGGTTCGGCGGGAAGCAGGTTGTACGACTCCATCGTGATGGTGCCCACGGGGCAGCGCATAGCGCACAAGCCACAGCGGATGCACCGGGTTTCGTCCTTCAGCATGGCGGCTCCGGTGACCACGCCCAACTCGTCAGCGGCCACTTCGTCGAACTCCACGCCGAACAATTCCTGGTTGTCGCGAATGTGCTGCACGGTCTCGGGCTCGAATGCGATGCGGTCGAGCGAAACCAGTTCCAGACATTTCTCCGGGCAAACATCCACGCAACCGCCACACAGGATGCACATGCTGCCATCTTCGGGGACGCCTTCAAAAATTGTGTTCACCCAGCAGTGCAGACAGCGCTGCGCTTCGGCCATCGCGGCCGGCGCGTCATAGCCAACCTCAACTTCGGTAACGCCCGTCCGGCGTTCGAGAGGCAGCATGGGCACGGGCTGCCGGTTGATGTCGAGATAGTCGAGCGGCATGGAGTGCCGCTTGAGCAGTTCGACTTCGATGATCGGCTCGGGGTGCTTTCCGCCGCGCAAGTATTCGTCAATGCCCACCGCCGCGCGCTTGCCGTCACCAACGCTGTCAATAATGAGGCGCGGGCCAAAGACGCAATCGCCGCCCGCGAAGATGCCTGCGGCCGACGTCATCAGCGTTTGCGGATTGACCGCAATCAGCCCGCGTGGAGAAATCTCAACTTTGTCTTCCGGTGTAAGGAAGTCGAGGCGAGGCGCCTGGCCGATCGCCATGATGATGGTGTCGCACTCGATCTGGGTTTCGCTGTTTTCGTAGAAAGCGGGATTGAAGCGCTTGTTCTGATCGAACACCCACTTGGTCTTGAGAGTTTCGAGCGCGGTAACCTTACCGTCCTTGCCGAGAATGCGCTTGGGCCCCTGGCCGGGGAGCATCTTGATGCCTTCTTCTTCGGCCTCGATGATTTCTTCCAGAGCTGCGGGCATCTCCTCGCGGCGCTCGAGGCATACCAGATTGACTTCGCGAGCGCCCATGCGCAGCGCGGAGAGCGAGATATCAACCATCTCGCGGGTGGCCACGGCGGTAACGTTTTCGGTGGAAGGTTCGGCATCCTCGACGCCGCCAGCATGCTGCTTGACCACTTCGCGCGCGGCAGATCGTGCAACGTCCATGGCGACGTTGCCGCCGCCGATCACGATCACTTTCTTGCCGATGGTGAACTTGTAGCCCAGATTGACGTTGAGAAGAAAATCGATTCCCTTGTAGACGCCATCGAGATCGACACCGGGAATTGTCAGATCGCGGCTGCGATGGGCGCCGACGGCGACCAGCACCGCGTTGAAGTCGCGGCGCAGATCGGAGATGGTGAAGTCCCGCCCCGCAGCGTGATTCAACTTGAGAGTGATGTCACCGGTCTCAAGAATTTCGCGAACCTGCGCTTCCACCACATCGCGGGGCAGGCGGTATTCGGGAATCCCCAGATACAACATTCCGCCCGCAACCGGAGCGGCTTCGAAGATCGTGACCGCATAGCCCATCAGTGCGAGGTCGTGCGCGGCAGAGAGTCCGACCGGACCTCCTCCGACGACAGCGATTTTGAAAGGTAGCTTTTTCTGCAAGCGTCCTTCATTGACGTTGATGGGACGCTTGGACTCGGGCCCATACTGCTCGGTCAGAAAGCGTTTCAGCGCGCGGATCGAGATGGGCCGGTCGATTTCGCCGCGGCGGCAGGCGGTCTCGCAGGGATGGGCGCAAACTCGTCCACAGATGCTCGCCAGGGGATTCGGCTCGCGCGCCAGACGGTAGGCCTCTTCGAAGCGGCCTTCCGCAATCAGGCCGACGTAGCGCCCGGCGTTGGTGTGGGCCGGGCAGGCCATCATGCAGGGAAAGTTTGTGTGCAGCCAATCCCCATCGACCTTTTTGTTTTTGAATCTTTTCAGCATTGCGGCACTTTTAGTCCCAGGTTGACGGAACGTCAACCGAATTCTGAAGGCATGTACGCTGAAAAAAGAGAGAAAGTCTCGGGGAGCGGTCCATGTCGCTTACCGCTCCCCTTGCTGGCAGTACTGCTTGCACTTCCTACTTCGTCAGGGTGAAATCCGCTTTGCCCTCGCCCGCCACGGTGACGGGCTTGGACGAATTCTTGGCGCCCTCGTGCCAGGCGGTGACGGTATAGCTGCCATCGGGAACGTTGTCGATCTTGTAGCTCCCGGACTTGTCGGTAATGACGAAATATGGAGTCGGAGAAACTACGATGTATCCCGACATTTCAGGATGTACGTTGCAGAGTAGGGGAATCGCGCCCGGGTTATCGAACTTGAAAGCGCGCTTCTCGCCCTTCGGCCATGTGCCCAGATTGTGGCCGAGTTTCTTGTTGCCGCCCACAGAAATCCAGAACACGTTGTGCGCGACCGTGTCGCTGTTGAGGAACTCGACCGTGGCGCCCTGCTCAACCGCCACGATGTGCGGTGTGAACATCAGGCCCTTCTGGTCGATCAGCGGCTTTTCGGTTGGAGCCGGGAACGTTTTCCCAGCAACGGCTTCGACGTAGACGACCGACTCGCCCGTCACTCCAGAGACTTTCCCGCTGATGGATCCGGCGCTGGCCGCCAGGCTGAACATCACGACTACCGCTGCTAGCATTATCAAAGTGCGTTTCATTGTTCTCTCCTCAAGATTTCTCTTTAAATCGTTTCGCTGCAAAGGCCGGGGGCTAGTACACGAACTCTAAAGCGCCCGCGGCGGTACTGGTACGGAACGGATTGATCGCTTTGCCATTGGAATCGTACGCCAAAGCCTGCTGCGGGCGAATCGAGTATTCGAACGAAGCCTTGATGTTGGCGTGAATCAGGAATTGCACCCCCGGCGTGACCCGGTTGCGCGTACTCCCGGCCGGCGAGAAATAATTCGCCGATCCGGCCTGATTCAAGAAGTCCGCCGAAGCCTGCACCCGGTCATACCGGAGAATGGTCATCACCCAAGGCAAGGCCAGGTAGTCGGCTTCGATGAAGCCGCCATTGAACTTGGCGGCCGCGCCGGGGGTAAAGTTGGTGCCCACGCCGGAACTGCAGGCGATCGCAGTGCCGGTCGAGTCCTGGCACAACAGATCGTTGTCGTGTCCGTACATGTAGACACCGAACAGGTTGAGGGCGCGATAGTTGAAGCTGATGTCGCCGCCGACGCGGTAGAAGGGCTCGCGGGCGGTAATTACAGTCGCATTGTCGGCTGCATCGACGCCGTTGAAGCGCTGCACCGAGCGCCCCCCGAAATAGAAGGTGCCTAGAGACAGGTAGGTGTGGTCGCGTGGCCCGGTGGCTCCGGCTGCTTGTATGTCGTGACGGCTTGCGGGATCCTTCTCCAGGTTGAAGCGGTAGGAGAAGCGGGCGTAAACGTCTTTATAGTTGGAGTCGGAGAAGAATCCAGCGGGCGAAGAAACATTGGCGGCCGTCGAACTGGTGCCGCTGGTGTTCTGGTTCACGATCGCCAGGGAATAATGGTAGCCGCCGTATTGATGGCCTCCACTGAGTTCAATGCCCTGGGCGGCATCCTGGATGGCAAACACATTATTCACGTTCTGCTGGCCGGAGCCGATGTTCGCTTCGGTGTAGATATCCCAGGGAGTGATGTTGATGGAACGGGCTTGCGAGAAGGGCAAATCAAGTTCGAATTGTCCAACCCGCAGACTCAGCGAGTCGGTGGGCAGCTTAAAAAACCGCCCTACGTTCACAAACTTCAGATAGCCGTCGCCGAGGCCGCCATTGGCGTTGGCGCCAGAGACGCTCAGGTCGTCATCCACCCAGAACGCGATGTCGCTGCCAAAATTCCCCGCCATGAAGATGCTAAAGAACCCCGGCTCGAAGTCGGTACGGGGAACGTTCGGCGACGCGGTGGATCCACTCGGAGTGTAGTTGTTTGCGCTGGCCGGGGTGTATTGGAAGAACTGGTTGAAGCGCAGTCCGATGGGCGGAAGACCAGGGATCGTCCCCGGGAATACCGTGTGGGGCCACAGTTCTTTCTGCGCCGGAGCGCCCAACATGACGGGAGGAACCTTCAGAAAGCTCTCGTCATCCTTGGGAAATTTGAAGCCGGCGTCTTTGAAGGCCTTGCCGAAATCGTTCAGTTTCGGGAAGTCCACATGGCAGGTCGTGCAAGACGTCCCGTACTGGCGTGAGAAAGCGGGAATCGCTAAGCTGCTGGTGGTCAAGAGGAAGGGCGTTAGCAGCAAAAGAGCTAGCACGAACATGGGGCCGCGGGAGCGCATCGGAATCGCCTCCTAAGTTATAAGTTCGAGAGGTCTTGTAGCCTCTGGTCTTGTTTCAAGATGGGCTTGATACTAGCGAGGATCGCGAGTGCTTCGCCGGGTGATGAATCACACTTGAATGTGATTTCAATCACAAACCCGGAATGCCGCCGAGAAGCGTTCCGCAACAGAATCAGGTTAAGTTCTTCCCGTTCCCCCTTCGGCCCTTGGATATAAGCAACATCAGACAGACGTTTGTAACTGAATAGTGGCGTTGCAAATCCCCACAGACAGATTCCCTTGAAGAGAAGGTAAGAAAGACCTTCGCGTCGTGTCTGTTCAAAATTGCACACTTTAGACGGCGGTCAGGAATCAGGCCCGCGGTTCATACGCGCAGCAGGGATCCGCGGCGAACAAGTCGCCGGTCATGGCATAGGCGCGGGCGCGCGATCCACCGCAAACATTGCGCACATTACAGCGCCCGCAGTTTCCTTTCAACCTGGAACTATCGCGCAATGAGACAAACAATGGCGAATCGCTATACACCCCGGCGAGCGGCTGAGTGGTCACATTGCCCGCGGAAAGAGGCAGGAATCGGCTGGGGTAAATCTCTCCAGCGTGGTTAATGAAAACGAATCCCTTGCCCTCATTCACTCCCTTGGGTGCGCTCCGGAGGACGTCGGCTTCGGTCACGTGCCCGCGCGATTCCCGGGCACGCTGCTGCAGAAGGTAGCGCTGGTAGTGCTGGCCCTCGGTGGTCTTGATCTGGAAATGGACCACGGCGGAAGCGGCATAGAGCTTCGCAAAAACCTGTTCGTGCTCTTCCGCAGTAAGCAGTTCGCCCGCCTGTTCCGGGCTCTGAGGCACGAAAAAGAAGACATTCCACAAAGCCACATCGAGGCGCGTGAAGAGTTCGATCATGGGATCCAGATCATGAAAATTCCGGCGCGCGAGGATGGTGTTGATCTGCACCGGAAGTTGCACTTCATGGCACGATCCGATGACGTCGAGGGTCCGCCGGTAGCATCCGGGCACCGAAAAGTAAGCATCGTTGAGTGCGGGCGTGGAACCATGCAGCCAGAAGGCAACGCGCATCAGACCGGATGCTTTCAAGGCGGTGATCGTATCCGCGTCCAGCAACGGGGTGGGAAGAAGGGTAAGAGAAGTGCGAACCGAACGGCGCGAGGCGAACTCAATCACCGGGAACAAGTCTGCGCGCAGCAACGGATCGCCTCCCGTCAGCGCGAGCAGAGGCACGTGCAGGGCAGCCACTTCCTCGACCAGATGAAATGCTTCCGCCGTGGAGAACTGATTCCGGTCGCGGAGCGAACGCGCCCTCGCGCGAACGGGCGCCGACTTCCAGTTGCAAGCCTGCGTCATCTCCCAAGTCACTTGCAGCGGCCGGCGCTGAAATCTGGGCGCGTTCAAGAACGGATCGGTCCCGGGAACGGCTCTCGATGAGGTCGTCCCTGACATGGAGGGCGTAGTCCGGGAACCACGAACTGGGGGGGCCGACAGAGTGGGCATGCGGAAATCCTAGGGTTAGGGACTCGTGGGCGCAGTGCGGGGTCGCACTGGCTCCAGTGACGAACATCACAATTGACGCTGTAAATGTCCGTGATCACTGTCACAGGCCCTCGTGACTTCTGACATAGGTCGACTCTGGCGAGCGTGTGATCCTACGGCTGCGAGCAAGTTCTCGGAGGAGACGAAAGCACGAACCGGATCGGGGATGTGCGTTCGCGATGTGGCGAGTTCGGCGACGGGCTACCCTTGCTCCGTGATATCTTGCAAGAAAAATCTTCCTTAGGAGGAAGCCAACGTGAAAGTCATTTCCTTTCGAATGGGCCTGGTAACTCTGCTGGCTGGCGGAATGATCGCAGTCTGCTCTTCATCGGCAGTCGCACAGGACGCAGCCGCAACCTACAAAACCAAGTGCGTCATGTGTCATGGCGCCGACGGCAAGGGCGGGAAAATGGGGACCCGCGACTTCGCATCCCCAGAAGTGAAGGCCGAGACCGACGCGCAGCTCACGGACATCGTCACCAAGGGCAAAGGCAAGATGCCAGTCTATGGCGAAAAACTGAAACCCGCGGAAATCACGGGTCTCGTCGCCTACATTCGTACTTTGGCTAAGTAATCAAGCTATAGGCGGCCTGGTTGGCCGCCTGGAGATCGTTCGATTCTGAAAGATTGGCGGGTGAGAGCATGTCCACGCGAACAATACGGAATATTTTTGCGTCTGGAATTGCCCTCACCCTCTTTCTAACCGCCGGGAACGTCTTGGCGGCCGCCAAGCCGCCAGCCAGCAAGCAGCCTGCAAAACCGGCTGCGGAAGAATGTCTGGCCTGCCATAGCGATGCCACGTTGACCCACGACGTCAACGGCAAGTCGGTGAGCCTGCATGTGGACCCCCAAGGGTTCAAGGATTCCATCCATGGCAGCATGTTTACCTGCGTGGATTGCCACACCGACGTCAAGAGTTCCGCGCACGAAACTCCTCCCCTGAAAATCACCTGCGCAACTTGCCACGCCGACGAGCAGGCAGCGTACGACCGCAGTTTCCACGGCAAAGCCGTTCAGGGAGGCAACAGCAACGCAGCTACCTGCGTCGATTGCCATGGAAGCCCGCATGAGCTACTGCCGGCCAGCGATCCGAAATCGCGGGTGCACCACACCAACATCCCGGCCACTTGCGGAGCCTGCCACAGCCAGAAATTTGTGATGCAAGACGGCGGACAGAGCGCGCAGATGGTCGCTTCTTACGAGCTGAGCGTGCACGGACACGCGGTCGCCGCCGGATCGGAAAAAGCCGCGGTCTGCACCGACTGCCACGGCACCCACGAAATTCTTGACGCGAAAGACGCGAAGTCACCGATTTTCAAGTTCAATGTGCCCACGACGTGCGGGCAGTGCCACGACGCGATCTCGAAAGAGTTCCAGCAAAGCATCCACGGACAAGCCGTCGCCAGGGGCAACTGGCAGGCGCCGGTGTGCACGGATTGCCACGGCATTCACTCCATCCAGTCGCATCTCGACCCGAATTCCCCGGTGTCCGCGCAAAATGTGGCGCAGGCGACGTGTGCGCGCTGCCACGAAGGCATGCGGCTCACGCAGGAGTTCGGCGTGGAAGGCCGCCGCGAGACCACGTATCTGGCCAGCTACCACGGGCTAGCGTCGCGGGGCGGCTCGCAGGTGGTCGCGAACTGCGCCAGCTGCCACGGCACTCACAGCATCTTTCCTTCGAGCGATCCGCGGTCGACGATTAACCACGCCAATCTCGCCCGGACCTGCGGGCAGTGCCACCCGGGCGTCACGGAAGAGTTCACCGCCGCAAAGGTCCACGTCGACGCGCCGCTTTCGGCTGACATGGGCAGCAAAGCCGTCCGCTGGATTCGCCGCTTTTATCTGAGCATGATCTTCGCCGTCATCGGCGGAATGCTGCTGCACAACTTCATCATCTGGCGGGCCAAGGTGGTTGCGCGGCGCAAACTGCAGCACGAATTCGTGATGCGCATGCCGATCCGCTTTCGCCTGCAGCACGCCACTTTGCTTACCAGTTTCATCGTGCTGGTACTGACCGGCTTTGCCTTGAAGTTTCCGGATTCCTGGTTTGCCTCAATGCTCTCCCTGGGTGAGCACAAACGACATCTCCTGCATCGCATCGCCGCCGTTGTTCTGATGGGAGTCAGTACTTACCACATCTTCGACATCGCGTTCAGCCGCGAGGGACGAAAACTGGTTGCCGATCTGTTCCCCACGCTGGACGACGCCCGGGGCGCATGGCAGAATGTCTGCTACTACCTTGGCCTGACTTCGAAGAAACCGGAGTTTGCCCGCTTCAATTACGCGGAAAAGGCCGAGTACTGGGCTCTGGTGTGGGGCATGATCGTCATGGCCGTCACCGGAGTCATGTTGTGGGCCAAGGTTCTCGTCGGCAATCACATGCCGCGCTGGTGGCTCGATGTCGCAACCGCCATTCACTTCTACGAGGCGGTGCTGGCGACGCTGGCAATCATCGTCTGGCACTTCTACCAGGTGTTCTTCGACCCGGACGTGTACCCGATGAACTGGGCGTGGTGGGATGGAAAAATGACGTTGCACCACTACCAGGATGAGCATGGACTCGACAGCGCAGCGATCGCCGAGGCGACTGTGCAAGTAGCCGACGGGTCAACCGAATCTGAAGCCGCAGGCGAGGAAGAGCGCGAAGTCACCGGACCTAAACATGGACACTGAGAAGACTCCACCGCCCCAAGCCGAGCCCTGGCATCGTTCGCGCATGCTGATGCGCAATCCCGTCAGCCTCGCCGGTGTGGCGTTGGCGATCGTCAGTCTGGCCAATATTTTCCTTTTTGTCATCATCGACGCCATCGCCGTCAAGCCCAGCCCCTACATCGGAATCCTGGCCTACATGGTCTCGCCGGCTTTCCTGATTCTTGGGCTGCTGATCATGTTGGGCGGCGTTCTACTGGAACGCAGGAAGAAAGTGGCGCCAACTGCCTTCTATCCCCGGGTCGATCTGAACGATCCGACCCAGCGCAGCGCCGTGATTTCGTTCATGACGTTCCTGATCGTGTTCGTCATGGTAAGCGTCATGGGCAGCTATAAGGCGTACGAATTCACCGAATCGGTTTCTTTCTGTGGCCAGTTGTGCCACACGGTTATGAGTCCGGAATACACGGCGTACCAGCTTTCTCCGCACGCCCGCGTAGCTTGTGCAGAATGTCACGTCGGAGCGGGCGCTACCTGGTTCGTGAAGTCCAAACTTTCCGGGAGCCGTCAGGTGTTTGCCGCTATCTTCAACACCTTCCCGCGGCCCATCCCGACGCCGGTACACAACTTGCGCCCCGCTCAGGAAACGTGCGAACAGTGTCACTGGCCGAAGAAGTTCTATGGCGGGCAGCTTAAAGTCTTCACGCATTACGCCAACGATGAAAAGAACACCATGCGCCAGATCCGCATGATCATCAAAACCGGTGGCGGAGACCCGGCCACGGGCGCGCCGGAAGGCATCCACTGGCACATGAACATCGGCAACAAGATCGAATACGTGGCAGCCGACGAGAAGCACCAGATCATTCCCTACATTCACGTGGAGGATCTGCAAGGCCGGGTCACCGAGTACTACGCCAAGGACTCGACTCTCAACAAGGATCAGATTGCCAAGGCCGAAAAGCACCACATGGATTGCGTGGACTGCCACAACCGCCCCACCCACATCTATGTTCCGCCGGACCAGTCGGTCGACCAGTCCTTGCTGGCACGCCGTTTGGACGTTTCGCTTCCCTCCATCAAGCAGGAAGCGGTGACCGTGCTGACCGCGACCTATACCACCACCGACGCCGCCATGCAGGGAATCGCGAACGGGGTGCAGAGCTTTTACGAGAGCAAGTATCCGGATGTCGCGAAGACCAAGCAACTCGAAATCCGCAACGCGGTGACTGAAGTTCAGCAGATCTTCAAGCGCACCACTTTCCCCGAAATGAAGCTGAACTGGCAGACCCACCCTAACAATCTGGGCCACTACTACTACAACGGCTGCTTCCGCTGTCACGATGGCCAGCACGTGAGCGCCGACGGCCGGGTTGTGGGCAGGGATTGCAACCAGTGCCATACGCTCCTGTCGGAGACCGAAGGAACAGCCAGCCTGGCAGCCACGGCGCTGCCGACTTTCAAACATCCGGTCGATTTGGGAGATCTGACCCAGGTGAGCTGCGCGGACTGCCACACCGGCGGAGTGGGCCCGTAACCCAATACTTCACAATCAGATACAAGTAAACTCGAAATCCCAACGCGCGCCGGCCGCCAGTCGCTTTTTCTAAAGTGTGATTCCAATCACACCCGTGTGTGAACCTGCGTCCCGACATCCACACCCCCCTTCCTGCATCCTGAAAACATGGTTCCGGTCACGCCAGTGGCCGCTGCCGATTTGCTCGAAAGGGGATGTAAATGAAGCGCAAATTCAAGACCATGGACGCCAACGAAGCCGTAGCCAATGTCGCTTACCGGGCAAGCGAGGTGATCGCGATCTACCCGATCACTCCTTCGTCGCCGATGGGCGAGTGGGCGGATCAGTGGTCGTCGGAGAACGTACCCAACGCCTGGGGCAGCGTGCCCCACGTAGTCGAAATGCAGAGTGAAGGCGGCGCGGCCGGAGCGGTGCACGGCGCCCTACAGACAGGATCGCTTTCCACGACGTTTACCGCGTCGCAGGGATTGCTGCTGATGATCCCGAATATGAACAAGATTGCCGGCGAGTTGACCCCGTGCGCCTTCCACGTGACCGCTCGCACTCTGGCGACGCATGCTCTCTCGATTTTTGGCGACCACTCCGACGTGATGTTCTGCCGCGCCACGGGATGGGCGATGCTCTGTTCGAACTCGGTTCAGGAGGCGATGGACCTGGCGCTGATCGCGCATGCGGCGACACTCGAGACACGTATTCCCTTCCTGCATTTCTTCGATGGCTTCCGCACCTCGCACGAAGTGAACAAGATCGAAATGCTCGATGAAGACGACATGCGGGCCATGCTCAACATGGACCGCATCATTGAGCACCGCCAGCGCGCACTGTCGCCCGATCATCCGGTGCTGCGTGGCACGGCCCAGAATCCGGATGTGTTCTTCCAGATCCGCGAGAGTGCCAATGCCTACTACGACGCCTGCCCGGCCAAGGTTCAGGCCACGATGGACAAGTTCGCCGAGATCGTAGGACGCTCGTATCACCTGTTCGATTACGTAGGTGCTCCCGATGCCGAGCGCGTGATCGTCATGATGGGTTCCGGCGCAGAGGCCGCGCACGAAACGGTCGAATACCTGAGTGCACGCGGAGAAAAAGTGGGCCTGCTGAAAGTGCGCTTGTACCGGCCCTTCTGCGTGAAGTCGTTCATGGAGGCCCTCCCCTCCAGCGTTCGCCAGATTTCCGTTCTCGACCGCACCAAAGAGTCGGGAGCGATCGGCGAGCCACTCTACCTCGACGTAGTGAACGCGTTGCATGAGGGGCTGAAGCTGGGTTACGGAAAGCTGAAGAGCGCGCCCGGCGTGGTCGGCGGACGCTACGGCTTGTCGTCCAAGGAATTCACTCCGGCGATGGTCAAGGCCGTCTTTGATAATTTGAAGCAGGACAACCTGAAGCAGAGCCAACCGAAAGATCACTTCACGATTGGCATTCAGGACGACGTCAGCCACACCAGCCTCGACTATGATGCCGCGTTCTCGACCGAGCCGGACAGCGTGGTCCGCGCTCTGTTCTATGGTCTCGGCGCGGACGGCACGGTGGGCGCTAACAAGAACTCCATCAAGATCATCGGCGAGAACACCGACAATTACGGGCAGGGATACTTTGTTTACGACTCGAAAAAATCCGGCGCGATGACGGTTTCGCACCTGCGCTTCGGACCGCAACCCATCCACTCCAGTTATCTGGTGTCCAAAGCGAACTTCATCGCCTGCCACCAGTGGATTTTCCTTGAGCGTTACGACATGCTCAGCGCTTTGGTACCGGGAGGCGTATTCCTGGTCAACAGTCCGTTTGGGAAAGATGAACTGTGGGACCACCTGCCGCGGGAAGTACAGTCGCAACTCATCGCCAAGCAAGCGAAACTCTACACCATCGACGCCTACCAGGTCGCGCAAGACGCTGGCATGGGATCGCGTACGAACACGATCATGCAGGTCTGCTTTTTCGCCATCTCGAAAGTTCTGCCGCGCGACGAAGCCATCGAAGCGATCCGCGAGTCCATTCGCCATACTTACGGCCGCAAGGGCGAAGACGTGGTGCAGAAGAACATGCAGGCTGTCGACGCGACGTTGTCTCAGCTGTTTGAAGTAAAGATTCCCGAGAGCGTCAGCAGCAAGACAGAAATCCCGGCTGCATTCCCGGGAGCCCCGAAGTTCGAACACGACGTTCTGGGCACCATCTACGCCGGCCGCGGCGATGAGCTTCCGGTGAGCGTATTCTCCTGCGACGGCACGTTCCCCACGGGCACCGCGAAATGGGAGAAGCGGAACCTGGCTCTGGAAATTCCGGCGTGGGACTCGAAGATCTGCATCCAGTGCGGCAAGTGTGCGATGGTTTGCCCGCATGCCGTGATCCGAATCAAGGTCTACGACAGCAAGGAATTGCAAGGTGCGCCGTCAACTTTCAAGGCGTGCGATGCGCGCGACAAAGAGTGGGCCGGCATGAAGTACACGATCCAGGTGGCTCCCGAAGACTGCACCGGATGCGGCGTCTGCGTCGACGTCTGCCCCGTCAAGAACAAGAGCGAGGTACGACTGAAGGCCATCAACATGGTCGCGCAGACTCCGCTGCGCGCGCCGGAGAGCGAGAACTGGGAATTCTTCCTGAAGCTTCCAGAACTCGACCGCAGAAAAATCAAAGTCGGAACCATTCGCCAGCAGCAAGTACAGGAACCGCTGTTCGAATTCTCGGGTGCCTGCTCGGGATGCGGCGAAACGCCTTACCTCAAACTGGTTTCGCAACTGTTCGGTGACCGTGCGGTGGTGGCGAACGCGACCGGTTGCTCATCGATCTACGGCGGCAACCTGCCGACCACACCGTGGTCGAAGAACGCCGATGGCCGCGGTCCAGCCTGGTCCAATTCCCTGTTCGAAGACAATGCTGAATTCGGACTTGGGTTCCGCGTCTCGATCGACAAGCAGACTGAGTTCGCCCATGAGTTGCTTCGCCGTATGGCGGTCATGGTTGGTGAAGAACTCGTCACGGCAATTCTTAACGCGAAACAAAAAGATGAGTCCGACATCTATGAACAGCGGCAACGAGTTGACATTCTGAAGGAGAGGCTGGCAAAGATCCACTCGGCCGATTCCAGACAACTTCTATCTGTCGTTGACATGCTGGTGAAAAAGAGTGTGTGGATCGTGGGCGGTGACGGTTGGGCCTATGACATCGGCTACGGCGGCCTCGATCACGTGCTGGCCAGCGGGCGCAACGTGAACGTGCTCGTGCTCGATACCGAGGTTTACTCGAACACCGGTGGACAGGCCTCGAAGTCAACGCCCCGCGGAGCGGTCGCGAAGTTTGCTGCGGGCGGCAAGCCAGGTCCGAAGAAAGATCTGGGACTCATGGCCATGACCTACGGCAACGTCTACGTTGCCAGCGTGGCCATGGGTGCGAAAGACGAGCACACGCTCAAAGCGTTTCTGGAAGCGGAAGCCTATGACGGGCCGAGCATCATCATCGCTTACTCGCATTGCATCGCCCACGGCATCGACATGACTACGGCGATGACGGATCAGAAGGTTGCGGTCGAATCGGGCCAGTGGCTGCTCTACCGCTACAACCCCGAGCGGACGGCGGCGGGCGAAAACCCGCTGACGCTTGATTCGCGGGCTCCGTCGCGGAAGGTGCAGGACTATCTGTTGCAGCAAACGCGCTTCAAAATGCTTACCAAGAGCAAACCGGAAGACGCGAAGCGCCTGTGGAAGATGGCACAGCAGGACGTGGAAAATCGCTACCGCATGTACGAATACATGGCGAGCCGCAAGACGGAGCCAGCCGCTGCAGCCAAGGATGCCGCGGAAAAACCAGCGCCGGCCACTGAGAAGCCAGTACCAGCAGGAGTTGCGCGCTAGCCGCACGAGGAGAAAATGATGATTGATCTAAACACGACTTATCTGGGCATGAAGCTGCGATCGCCGCTCGTGGTCTCGGCCTCGCCGTTGTCGCGCGATGTCGATGGAATCTGCCGACTCGAAGATGCCGGAGCCTCGGCGGTGGTCCTCTATTCGCTGTTTGAAGAGCAGTTGCGGCAGGAGGAAGCGGACCTAAACTATCACCTCGCCGCGGGCACGGAAAGCTTCGCGGAATCGCTTACTTATTTCCCGCAGGCGAGCGAATTTCATACCGGGCCGGAGGGCTACCTCGACCACATCCGTAAGGCGAAGGCGTCGGTGAGCATACCGATCATCGCCAGCCTCAACAGTTCCACGCTCGGCGGATGGACCAAGTTCGCTGGCGAAATCGAACGGGCGGGCGCGGATGCGATTGAATGTAACATCTACTACATCCCCACCGACCCGAAGCTGACGGCGGCGGACATTGAAAAGACGTATTTCGACATTCTTCGAGCTGTAAAAGCGACCGTCACGATTCCAGTTGCGATCAAGTTGAGCCCGTTCTTCAGCAACTTGTCGAATATGGCGCATCGCCTGGATGCAGCGGGCGCGGACGCACTGGTGCTCTTCAACCGCTTCTACCAGCCGGACATCGACCTCGAGGAACTGGAAATTCGTCCGAACGTTCTGTTGAGCACGCCGCAAGCTCTGCGCCTGCCGCTGACCTGGATCGGAATCCTGTTCGGCCGTGTGAAGGCCGGCCTGGCAGCGACCGGCGGAGTGCATGGCGCCGAAGACGTAGTCAAACTGCTGATGGTGGGAGCCAACGTCACCATGATGTGCTCGTCGCTGATGCGCCACGGCGTTAATCACCTGCGCCACGTCGAACGTGAACTGCGCGACTGGATGGAAGAACACGAATACGAATCGGTAGCGCAGATGCAGGGCAGCATGAGCCAGATCAAGTGCCCGGATCCCGGCGCTTTCGAGCGCGCGCAATACATGCGGGCCGTGAAGGGTATGCAGCACATCCACATGGCCGGATGGCGGTGATGGCCGCGCATCAGTGCAGCATCGATAACCTGGGACTGCGGATCGCAGACAAATACCTCGAAGACGAAGCTGCACGCGAAAATGCGCGCCGCAAGCGCCGGCACACGCTGATTCTCCCGCGCGAGCACGGTGCGTGGGGTTTGTTGCTCGTCCCCATGGTCACCGGTGCGAACATCGCATTCCGCGAAGGCAACCACATTGTTCCCATGCTGCTCCTGCTCGCCGCCGCGCTAGCGCTCTTCTGGCTCAGAACTCCGGTGGAGAGCCTGCTCGGCACGTCGGCCATCCGAGCACAAACGAGGGATGAACGTCGAACGGTGGCGTTCGTGATTGCGGGATTGGGTGCGGTCGCAGCGCTGGCTCTCGGCACATTGCTAAGGGCGTGGCAGAATCCGCTGTTGTGGCCGATTGGCACCGCAGCCGGAGCCGCATTCGTGGGCCAGGCTCTGCTCAAGAAGCTGGGACTCCGCACGCGCATGCTGTCTGAAATAGTGGGGACGATCGGCCTGACTGCGTCGGGCCCGGCGGCGTACTACGTGATTACGGGCAAGTTTGGCGCCACAGCCTGGATGCTCTGGATGGCAAATCTGATCTTCGCCGGCAACCAGATCCACTACGTACAGCTCAGAATTCACACAGTACGCGTCGAGGGTCTCCAACGCAAGCTCGCGAGTGGATGGAACTTCGCACTCGGACAACTGGTCATGGCCGTAGCCCTGGCGGCAGCCTGCGCGCGGAGCCTGATGCCCTGGACCGCGCTGATCGCGTTTGCACCGATCCTTTTTCGCGGGTGGTTTTACTTCTTCCAGAAGCCAGGACCGCTGATGGTGCGCCGACTCGGGTGGAGTGAACTGAGTCAGGCAGTGGCCTTCTGTGGTCTCTTCATTGCGGCGTTCGCCTTGGCGAGGTAGCGCCGGATCCCTCGGGACCGCTGAGGAAATTTTGATCCCCTGCCGAGCTGCGCTCGGCGGACAGCCGAGGGCAGCTGTCTCCACATCCCACTCACCCTACAACTTTAAGAGGATGGCACCATTTCTAACGTGAGGACCTGGAACGGCCTCAGGTGGAATGCATGTTGCTCCTGCGATCGGAGGGCAACGGCTGGACTAGCGCTGTCGTTCTTCCATGGACTGCGTGCGACGTAGGCGCGCGCAGCACCACCGGGCAGTTCCAATAGCGTCGACAGACGCGCCGTGAAGTCCTGCGGCTGATCGCTCGGGTTGCGCAGAGTCACGATCGCCTTCTCGTGCGACCACGAGGCCCAGCCGTAGACTTCCAGCCGCGCCGGATCGCCGCCAATCCAATGGGAGTCTTTGAGCGTCTGCGCGTTTTCGCGCGACCATTTCGCAGATTCCGCCAACACGTCCCAGTCCTGCGAAGACATGAGCGACGGCGTGATGTACATCTCCTGCAACTGCGTCCCGGTACCGAAGTACGAATGAACCTCGTCCGCAAAATCGTGGCCGGGATCGTCGCCCAAGCGCTCCGCATAGCGCGCAAAGATGAGGCCGTGCAGCATGAGCGAATTCATGGGGAACAGCGGGCCCTCTTCGACGACCCAGCGGTACAGTTGGGAGTCACGATAGGTAATCCAGCGTTGGCGGTTGGTACCGACACCGGCAAAGCTGTGGTCGTCTCCTCCACGCCAGATCGAGTCCGCATAGAGAAGCCAGAAGGGCGAGGGATAGGTTCCGGTGGTGAGGTTCACATACAGGTCTGGCTTTTTCGCGCGCAGGTCACCGATCAGATGAATGGCGGCGTCAAAATCGCTATCGAACTCACTCCCTTTGATGACCTCGTTCACGTTGCCCGTGCCATCGAACTTGAACTGGTTCACGCCATATTTGGCGATCATGTCGAGGCAAGTGTCACGGAAGTAGCGATAGTATTTGGGCCCGGACAGCGCGAGGCCGCCGTCATTGGTCTCGAATCCCTGAGCGCGTGCGGACGCGAGGCGCTGCTCCTTCGGCTTGTCGTAACCGCCCCAAGGGGAGAGCCAGATGCCGGGTGCAGCGCCGAAGCTGGTGGCGGTTTGCGAAACTTTGGTCAGTCCATCCGGAAAGCCGGGATTAAATTTCCAGAGAGTGGTGGGATCGTCCCAGCCGTCGTCGAAGAGAAAGCTGTCGAGCTTGACGCCGCGCTTCTTCGTCAGTTCCTCGCCGAAACTCTGAACCACACCGACCGCTGCCTGCTCGTTATAGCGGTCAAAGTATCCCAGGTCATACCAGGAGTTGTAGTGCAGAAACGTGCGATAGGGATGTGCGCGTTCGAGTTCCACATAGTTCAGAAAGTCGCGGCGCAACTGGGTCGGATGCGCCACGCCGATCACCGAGGAGTACGTCACACTATTACCGGCCTGCACCGGCAGTTCGCGCGAGAGCCAGCAAGTGGCGCGGTCGGAGCGAACACGGCAGTCGGACAAAGGATGCTCGAAGCCCAGAAACCAGGTTCCCGCCGTGACGGGAGAGCCCTTCACGTGTCCGGAGACGGAGGCGCCGGGCAGGACCACATCGATGAGGCCAACCTGCGCGAGCGCCAACGGCTGGTGCAACGCGCGAATGTTGACCTCCTGGCGAATGTAGTTGGCGTCTTCGCGGAGGATTGCTTTCCAGATCACGCGGATCTGTTGGGACGGGTCGACGAGTTCGATGCGTACTTCGCGTGCCGGCAGACGATCCGCGGCTTTGGAGGAAGATGGAGAAGGGGGAATATCCCGAAGCACAGGTGCTCCAACAATTTTGAAATCGGAGGAACTCAGGACTGGGCCTTCTTTGGGAAGCAACTCAAACACGCTGCTGTCGAGAGACAAGGTTGCTTTGGTGAAATGGTTGACGAGACTCTGCCAACGCAGCGTTCCGCCCCGCAACGACCAGGTCGCCGAAATGGCATCGTTCGAGAGAGTGACGAGATCTGCGGAGGGGGCAGGCTTCGAGGTCGCCGAAGCTTGACTTGGCTCAAGCGACGTTAGAACAATCACTAACAGAGCGAAATAAAGAAGAGGACGTGACATGGGTGAATTTCCTCGAAGAAGCGGCAATTAACAGCCCCACAGACTATGAGACGACGGTCGAATGGAACAAAAAGAAACCACCCGCATGCCAGGCTGGATGACGTTATTGGGGTGCCGATTGAGGAGCCCAAGGCTATTCCCATAGCCATCAGCGCTGCTTTGACTTTTGCTGCGATTTGACTTGACTTTCATCATAAACGAAAGTAATAGTTTTGACTCGTAATAATATGAAAGCTATTGCTGGGAGGCTGCCATGCGTGTCTGCCGTCGCGGTTGTGGTTTCGTCGCTGGTTTCATCTCTTTATTAGTAGTGTCGTTTCTGCTCGCAACAGGCGCCCTTGGGCAGGGCAGCTACACGGCCCAGGTGCGCGGGGTGGTGACAGACCAGTCGGGCGCACTGGTGGCCAATGCCACGATCACGATCACGAACGACGGCACGAACATCGCGCAGACCGCGCAAACCGACGAGCATGGACAATATTTCCTGACGGGGTTGCGGCCATCCATCTACACGATCAAGGTGCAAGCTGCGGGCTTCCAAATCGCCGAGAAGAAGAATGTCGTCCTGCAGGTAGATCAACAGACCAGCGTGGATGTTGTGCTTCACCCTCATGGCATCAGCGAGAGCATCGAGGTTACCCAGGCCGCACCGTTGCTGGACACCGAGAGTGCGACTCTGGGCACGGAGATCAGCAACGAATATATGCACGAACTCCCTCTGGCCAACCGCAACTTCTTTGGCCTGACGTTCCTGGCGGCGGGCGTGACCGAGGTGGCAGGGTCAGGGACCAATGATAATTATCCGTCGGGAACAAACTTCACTTCCAACGGGCAGCGCAACGCGACCGCCGAGGTACGGCTGGACGGCGCCCTGATCAGCGCGCCGGAACAAGGTGAGGGGGGGAACTCCAACGTCTACTACGAGCCCCTGGTCGAGGGCATGCAGGAAATGAAGGTGCAGAACAACAGCTTCTCGGCCGAGTTCGGCAACAACGGCGGCACGGTAGTAAACATGGTGATGAAGAGCGGAACCGATGCCTTCCACGGCAGTGGCTGGTATTTCCTGCAGCGCGCGCAGTTGGACGCTCGCGATTTCTTCAATCCTGCGCCCAACCCGAAACCGGACAGCAGGCGCGACCAGGGTGGATTTTCGCTGGGCGGCCCGATCAGGAAGAACCGCACGTTCTTTTTTGTCGATTTCGAGAAGGTTGCAAGTTCCAGCGCATCCAGCGGAGTTGTGACCGTACCGACCCTGGCGCAGCGGCAAGGCGACTTTTCGAACGCGAGCAACCCCGGGACCAACCCCATTTACGACCCGAAGCAGCCCTGGCAGGCCTGTCCGACAGGGCTTTGCCGACAGCTGGTGCAAGGGGGGGGCGTGATACCTGTAGGTGAGCAGGATCCCATCGGAATGGCTGTCCTCAATCTCTATCCGAAACCCAGCAATGCGAACGAGTTCAACAACTACAACTACACGACGTTGGCGTCGGGTCCGGACTACCAGTTCGACATCAAGATAGACCACCAGATCAACGACAGGAACCGGATCAGCGGCCGCTACAGCCGAGGCTGGAGCAACTTTACGACTCCACTGACCCTGGGCGACGGTTTCGATAATGACGGCATCAAGAGCGGTGTTACGGTGGCGCAAAACGCTTCGCTGGAATATACCTGGACCGTCAACCCGAGGATCGTCTGGACTAGCCATGTAGGAGTCGACCGGGTGCACGAACTGTCGCTCCCGGGTATCCCGACGATCTCCAGTTTCAACGCCTCGCTGCCGGCTGGGGTTCAGGGATTGCCTTCGGTGTTCCAACAGGCCAATGGGATCGACAAGATGCCGACGTTTCTGATGCAGGGAAATTTGCCTTGGACAAATCTCTACGATCAGTGCTGCATCAACACTACCTTTGCCCACACCTTGGTCAGTTACTCCTCGCAGTTGGTGATTTCCAAAGGGGCGCATCTGATTAAAGTCGGCGGCGAGCAGAGAATTTTCTACAACAATTTCTGGCAGCCGAATTACCCGA
>OBLW0100000575.1_pt1 | contig 31256 bp, 20 predicted proteins | sample 1520161 | NCBI WGS metagenome assembly OBLW01 (sample SAMEA3539309, study PRJEB22396) | soil metagenome | biome: tundra; feature: field; material: soil | place: USA | collected 2010-05 | depth 0.15 m
GCTTCGGCCAGGAAGAACGAGGCAAGGGAGCAGACGATCGTCATGCGCCTGAATCCGGAAATTCCCGAACAGCCGAATCGAGCGCTTGTTTCGCCGGTGGACAGCGCCGAAAACACGCAAATCCTGGTGGCGCCGGAACGCCTCTTGCGCTCCCTGCGCGCGGCGGCCGATCCCGCGCGGCCGGCGGAGGACCGGCTGACCTATCTCAGGTGCGCCATGGGCAGGGGCGGATTGAAGGTCGTCGACGTTGGATTGGGCGAGGGGAAGGAAAACTCTCCCGGCCGCTGGGCCGAAGTCTCCGCATGGTCGGCCGAACAGGCCGACAAGGCGCCCAATCCAAGAAGATCCCAGACTGTGCCCGTCACGGCCCAAGCTCCGGATCCCGAGCTCAACCTCTCGCTCTAACAGGCCAATGAATGACTATACTGGCCGGCGCGAATGGAAAGGCCAGCGGAGAACACCCGGCTTGCGCCGCACGGGCGCGGGGCCCAAGTTGGCGGGCTTTCCATGGCATCCCTGCTCACGCTGCTTGACCTCACGCTCCACTTTGGCGGTCCGGCGATTCTGGAAAAAGTCAACTTCCAGCTCGAGCCGGGCGAGCGCATCTGCCTTGTCGGTCGAAACGGCGTGGGCAAGACCACCCTCATGGGAGTCATTACCGGCCGGATCAAGCCCGATTCGGGCGATGTGTTCCGGCCGCCAGGCGCAGTCTTTGCGCAGCTGCCACAGGATGTGCCGGCCGATCTCCGCGGCAATGTGCGCGACATCGTCGCGAGCGGCCTCCGCCCGAGCGACGGCAACCATGAGGAGGAGTGGGAGCGCGATGTGCGCGTCGACGATCTCATCCATGAAGTCGGACTCGAGGCATCGCGCGAGTTCTTTGAGCTTTCCGGCGGCTTGAAGCGCCGCGCCCTGCTCGCCCGCGCGCTGGCGGGGCGTCCGGACCTTCTGCTGCTCGACGAACCGACGAATCATCTCGATCTCGAATCCATACTCTGGCTTGAGGAATTCCTTCTGGAGAAAAAGCCGACGCTCATCTTTGTCACGCACGACCGGGCCTTCATTCGCAGGATCGCCACGCGCATCGCCGAACTTGACCGCGGCCGGCTTGCCGGCTGGGCATGCGATTACGACACCTACCTCGTCCGCAAACAGGAGATGCTCGAGGCCGAGGAGAAGCAGCGTGCGGCCTTCGACAAAAAGCTCGCGCGCGAGGAGGAGTGGATCCGCCGCGGCGTGAGGGCCCAGCGCTCGCGCGCCACCGCGCGCGTCCATGCGCTCCAAGCCATGCGCGCCGCGGCCCTCGCCCGTCGCGAGCGCGTCGGATCGGCCAGCCTCAAGCTCGCCGAGGCGGAGCGCACCGGCCAGAAAGTGATCGAGGCGGAGAATCTCACCTTTGCATGGCCCGGCGGCAGGGTCATCGTCAGCGACCTTTCGCTCACCGTCCAGCGGGGCGAAAAGATCGGCATTCTCGGCCCCAACGGCGCGGGCAAGACGACGCTCATCAAACTTCTTCTGGGCCGGCTCGCGCCAACCTCCGGCTCGATCAAGCACGGCACGAACCTGGAGGTCGTCTACTTTGACCAGCTCCGGGCGCAGATCGACGACGGCAGGACGGTCGCCGACAACATCGCCAACGGGAACGTTACGGTCACGATAGAAGGCCGCACGCGGAACGTGCTCAGCTATCTCCAGGACTTCCTGTTCGAACCCGCGCGCGCCCGCATGCCGGCGGGTGCACTGTCCGGCGGCGAGCGAAACCGCCTCCTGCTTGCGCGCCTCTTCACCAGGCCCGCCAACGTTCTCGTCATGGACGAACCGACGAACGACCTCGATGCCGAGACACTCGATCTTCTCGAGGACCTGCTCGTCGAGTTCCAGGGCACGCTCCTGCTCGTGAGCCACGACCGCTCGTTCCTCGACGAGGTCGTGACGAGCACGCTCGTGCTTGAGGGAGAAGGCAGGATCGGCGACTACGTCGGTGGCTATACGGACTGGCAGAATGAGAAGAAGAAGCAGGCGGCAAGGAAGGCGGCCGGGGCCGCCGGAGCCCAGGGCGGGGCTCGGCCATCCCCCGTCCCCAGGAGCGCGGAGGGAGGCCGCGGCCCCACGCCGCGAAGGCTCACGAACAGGGAACGCCAGGAACTCGAGGCGCTGCCGGCGCGGATCGAGGCGCTCGAAAACGAGCAGGCCGGACTCATCGCCAGGATGGCCGACCCGGCATTCTGCAGAAGCGAGGCCGCGCGGTTTGCAAAGGTGAAGGCGCGGCTCAACGCGCTCGAGGGCGAGCACGCCGCCGCATTCGCGCGTTGGGAGGAACTCGAAGGCCTGCGGTCCGCTTCCTGCTAAGCACAGCTCAACGACCTGCGCCGCGGCAGGGCATCATCTTCGCGCCCACCACGCCCGGAACGAATCCACGCCGTCGTGCACCGCGGGCGGGATCTTGTCGATGAATTCATGCGCCTGTTGGGAGTGGTGAATTCCGTACCAGAGGATGAAACCAACCACAGCCGCCCAAATCAAAAAATCCAGGATAAGAACGGCAGGCCGGAAAACGAACGGACCCCAGGCACCGCAGCCGTATGCGTGCTTCATCGCCCGCAACGGCCACGTCAGGACATGGTAGGCTACAAACAGGATGATCAGCGCCAGCCAAAGGTGCATTCCGCCGGGAAGATGAAATCCGAATGCCGCGCGGGTCGCCAAAAGCGAGACGACCACAAACAGGAATGCCACATCCACCAGGGTCTTGAGCAGCGAGACGAAGGGCGTGGCAACATAGGGCCTGCACCCGTAGGCGGGATGGCGGGTCCAATGCCAGTGCCAGTTCCGTCGCCATTGGTCCGCGTTTGCGCGCATCTCCTCCTTGAAGGACTGCCTCCACCCCCGCATTTCCTGTTTGAATTTCCTCCTCCATTCGCGGTGCTCCCGCCTGCTCCTGAATGATTTCATGCCCTCGTAGTAGCCCTCTCTCGCGCGCCGGATGAACTCCTGCGCCGTCGAGGGGGACCCCGTGGCGGCCGCCATCTCCTCCGGTGTGTTGGCCCGCGGCACCACGATCATCATGATAAGGTATGCAAGCGCCCCGATGCCTGAAACAAACGCGAGGAGCACAAAAACGATCCTGATGATCGTCACGTCGACCCCGAAATAAACGGCGAGCCCGTTGCAGACCCCTCCGAGCATGGCGCCGTCCCGGATGCGGTAGAGGCGCCGGACAGAACCGCCCGCCGCCGGCGCGGTTCCCGCCGGACCACCATGCGCTGCAGCGCCACCGGAGGATCCGGCGCCGGCCGGCCCGGCCTCGGAACCGGGTACGCCGCCCTCCACCGGGCCCATCTCGACGATGATTCTCTCCACTTCTTTTGAAGCGACCACCGTCTTGTTGGCGCCAAGCAGGGAGCGAAATTTGTCCGCGATGGATTGTTCTATGTCGGCGATTATCTCATCCCTGTCGGGATTGCCCTCCAGCGCACGAGCGGCGTCTTCCAAATAGGTGCGCAGCGCCTCGTAGCCGCTTTCCTCGAGCGGGTAGGCATTGCCGTTCAGGTTTATGGTGATGACCTTGTTCATGATTCGGATGATCCGGACTTCTGCCCCAGGTTTTTCACGGTGCCGCTTATCTTCTGCCAGTAATCGGTCGTTTCCCGCAGCCGTTCCCGGCCCCTGACGGTGAGCTGGTAGTACTTGCGAGGCGGGCCCGCCTCGGACTCCTTCCATTCGTAGTCCACGAGCTGCTCGCGCCGCAGCTTGCTCAGGAGGGGGTAGAGCGTCCCTTCCTGCGTCGCGAATTCGGTTTCGCTGAGTTCCCTCAGAATATCGGCCGCATAGACCTTGTCGGCTGCGATGATCTTGAGCACCAGGAACTCCAACAGGCCCTTTTTGATCGGGATGAACTTTTCGTTGATGCTCATGTTACAAGACAAGCTACCTTTGTTAATAAAGGTAGTGTTTTTGAAAAAGGCCGTCAATGGCAAAATTGAGATTTGTGCTTAAGGGCGTCCTGCGACCTGGCCAAGCACTCGCGGCAATCCTGGGAAAGGCGGCCTCGCCGGGCGATGCCGCCTTGTCCGACCGCCCTTTAGGAAGATGAGGGGACCACAAATCCCGGGTCGATCACCCGATGAAAGAGATCTTCTACGCGTTCGAGAGGAGCGTCGTACCCCGGGATCGCGGCGCTGCATCCCGGCATGAATATGGGCGCGACCCCCGGAGGATTTTCGAGCGTCGGCGCATCCCCAGCCCGCATCTGCTCAAGCGTCTGGCAAACATAAGAGAGCCGCACAAGGGCCTGTCCATCGACACGCCTGCGCCTGAGTTCGAAAACGAGGGCCCCCCCGGGGAAAATCGGATCCTCTTGCGAACCATCCATGCGCCAGGAAACGCCCATCAGGCCCGCCAGGTTGACCAGGTTCGTGTCGTGGCCGACCAGGACGACGATCCGGCCCGCCGGGCTGCAGATGGCTCCCGCCACTGCGCGACCCGTGGCGGCCTGCTCCAGCGTTGCAAGGATATGGCTTGCGAGGTTGGAGGCCTGCACCTGCGCGGGGTAAAGCGTCGTCTGGGTGAGATTGAAGTAGAGCGAATGAAGCTGGAGCAATTCCGTCAGGTCCGCGCGGGACAGCCGTCCCCACCCCACGTCCGGGAGCGGCATGCCCTCCGCATATTCGAGGACAAAACCATCCGTGCAACGCATGGCGTCGCGCAATGGGCCCCTGATCGCGACAGCGTTCCCGCCGCCCAGATCCGGATCCACCGAAACCGGCGAGTCCAACAGCGACTTCTTCCCCGCGGGCACCTTCCCGTCACCGCCCAGCAGGACCCGCTCCAGGAGCGCAATCTCCGCGGCATGGGCCGTCACGGGATTTGCGGGATTTCCTCCGATCCGCCCCAGAACCGCGGCCGCGGCCAGTGAAAAATCGGGGTGTCCTAAACCCGCCTTGACCGGCTCGAAAAGGGGGTCGGGCTCGCCCTGGGGCCGCGCCTGGATGACGGGCTCCCTTCCGGGCAGCAGGCCCGCGCCCATGTCGCGGGCCGTCTCAATCGTGCGCTGGTCGCTGTCGGCGCGCAGAATGATGCGCTCGGCGTCCTGATCCGCCCGGCCGGAAAGCAGGCCTGCGCGAAGGTAAAACTCCCGATAATACGCCCCCAACATCTTCATCTGCCGTTTCCCGTGCGGGGTGAGCTGTCCCGGAGGAACCGGCCACTGCGGCCACGCTCCAACGGAGTAGATGCCGAATGCCGTGTTCGCATCGAGCAATGGCGAACGCACGCCGTGCCGCGTGACCACGATGGACACCAGCACATCGGTTGCCGGTTCGGCCGGAAGGACCTCGGGCAGGGCGGCGCCTGCGGCGAACACAACCAGCCCCGACGCTGCCAAACGGAGGCAGCGGAAACAATGCTCGGTCATGGCTCCCGCCTCCTACTGGCAGGCCTCGCAGGATCCGCCGCTTCGGATCGCCTCCACCGAGCAGGCCTGCCTTTCCCCGTCGGAGAATTCGCCCTTCCCGACAACGGGCGGAATCGCATCCTCTGCAGCCATGGCAAGCGGGGGCAGGGCCTTTTCGACGATCCCGGGCGCGCCCGCGGCATCGCCAATGACCGCTCCGCGCATTTCCTTCTTCACGGACACCGTTGCTTTCTCGATGTTTGAGGCTCCCAGGCTCCGCAGGTAGTAGGTTGTCTTGAGCCCGGCGTGCCACGCATGGCGGTACATGTGCGAGAGCGTTTTCAAATCCGGCGTCTTGATCCAGAGATTCACGGACTGCGACTGGTCGATCCACTTCTGACGCCGCGCCGCCGCGTCGACGATCCATTTGGGGTCGATGTCGAACGCGGTCAGGTACTTCGCCTTGAGGTCGTCCGGAATCTTCTCGATGTCCTTCAGCTCGCCGTCGAAGTACTTGAGGCTGTCGATCATCCCCTGGTTCCAAAGTCCGCGGGCCTTGAGGTCCTTTACGAGGAACGGGTTGAGCACAATGAACTCCCCGGAGAGGTTCGATTTGACGAAGAGATTCTTGTAGGCCGGCTCGATGCAGGGCGACGTGTTCGTGATGTTCGAAATCGTCGCCGTGGGCGCAATGGCGAGGACGTTGCTGTTGCGCATGCCCTGCGCGGCGACCTTCGACCGCAGAGGCGTCCAATCCATCTTCCCGCCCCGGGCAACTTCCACCGGCAAGCCCCGCTCCTGCTCGAGCAGGTCGAGCGAATCCTGCGGGAAAATGCCCCTGTCCCACTTCGAACCCTTGTACGAGGCGTACGCACCGCGTTCGCCGGCGAGGTCCGAGCTGGCCTCGTACGCATGATACGCGACCGCCTCCATCGCCTCATCGTTGAAGTCCACCGCTTCCTGCGAGGCAAAGGGGATTCCCTTGATGTACAGCGCATTGGCCAAGCCCATGATCCCGAGCCCGATCGGCCGATGACGGAGATTGGCGCACTTGGCCGCCTCGGTCGGGTAGAAGTTGATGTCGATCACATTGTCGAGCGCGCGCACGGCCATTCGAATCGTCTCGCGCAATTTGACGTGGTCGATCGAGCCGTCGGACAGGAGATGGGAGTCGAGGATGATCGATCCCAGGTTGCAGACGGCGGTCTCTTCCTTGGACGTGTTCAGGACGATCTCGGTGCACAAATTCGACGAATGGACCACTCCCACGTGGTCCTGCGGCGAACGGATGTTGCAGGCATCCTTGAACGTGATCCAGGGATGGCCCGTCTCGAACAGCATCGAGAGCATCTTTTTCCAGAGGTCGATCGCCTCGATCCGCTGGCCGTGGATCTTTCCCTTGGCAGCCAGCTTCTCGTACCTGACATAGGCCTCCTCGAACTTCCGACCGTAGCTTTCATGCAGGTCGGGGACCTGGTTGGAACGGAAAAGGGTCCAATGCTCGCGCGCCTCGACCCTCTTCATGAAGAGGTCGGGAATCCAGTTCGCGGTGTTCATGTCGTGCGTGCGACGGCGATCGTCGCCCGTGTTCTTGCGCAGCTCCAGGAATTCGAAGATGTCGTTGTGCCAAGTCTCCAGGTACGCGCAGCCGGAACCCTTCCGCTTGCCGCCCTGGTTGACCGCGACCAGCTGGTCGTTGTGGAGCTTGAGGAACGGAATCACGCCCTGCGACTCGCCGTTTGTGCCGCCAATGTAGGCGCCGGTGCCGCGAACCGCCGTCCATGAACCGCCCAGGCCTCCCGCCCACTTCGCAAGGTAGGCGTTCTCCGCAATGCCGCGTTGAAAGATTCCCTCGATCGAATCGTCCACATAGTACAGGTAGCAGCTCGAAAGCTGCGAGTGCAGCGTCCCGGAATTGAACAGTGTGGGCGTGGACGAGCAGAAACGGCGCGTCTTATACAGCGAATAAAGCGCGATGATCTTGGCCTCACGATCCGCCTTTTCTTCAAGGAAGAGCCCCATGGCCACCCGCATCCAAAAGAACTGCGGCGTCTCGATTCGGCGGGACGGCTTTGAGACCTTGTCGACGATCAGGTAGCGGTCGTAAAGGGTCTGGATCCCGAGGAAATCGAATTCAAGGTCGGAGGACGGGTCGAGGGCCGCTGCCAGCTTCGCAATGTCGAAACCCAATAGCTTCGGATTCAACCGCTTGATCGCAACGCCGTGCTCCAGGTACTTGCGGAATGCGCGCTGATGAAACTCCTTCAGCTTCCCGATCCCGTCCGCCATGATGTCCCATCCCAGGACTTCCTCGTAAAGGTAGGTGAGCTGGATGCGGCCTGCGAACTTCGCAAACTCTGCATCCTTTTCGATCAATGTCTTCGAGTTGAGGATGATCGTGGAGTCCAGGTCCTTTTGGGCGATCTGATCGTAGACAGAGCGGCGCAGTTCGCGCTCGATCTGCTCGTTGTTCAGGCACAAATCGAGGCCGATTTGGGCGAACTCGATCCGCCGGCGAAGGTCGGTCCCGTCCCAAAAGATGTTTTCCCCGGTTGCGCGCTTGACGACGACCATGGTCGCCTGAGCAGGCGCCGGGGCTTGCGCCGGCGCATCGGCGGTTTCGTCGTGAACGTCGGCTTTCTCGGCCTCTCGCGCCGCGGTCCGCTCGGCGCGGTAAAGAATGTAAGCCTCGGCGATCTTGTAGTGCCCGGCTTTCATCAGCTCCTCCTGCACCATGTCCTGGATCTCCTCGATGTGCACGAATGCCTGCTTCGAGGAATTGATCCGGTCGGAAATGGCCTTTGTGACGGAGACCGCCGGGGCCGAGTCGCGCTGCATCGACAGAAACGTCTTCCGAATGGCGATTTCGACCTTTTGCTCATTCCACGGCACAACCTGGTTGTTGCGCCGGATCACCCGGACAGTCGAATTCGCCGCGGATTCCCGGTCGAAGGAGAGCTTCCGCGCCCGGTTGAGGAGAACGCTTTTTGCGACAAAATAGGCGTTGTTGTCGACCAATGTCTTCTCGATCAGCTCGTAAAGCGCGTTGAGCGTCAGGCGAAGCGGCGTGCGGTTGCGCGCCATTACGGTCAGATTGCCCGCCAGCTCGCGGCAAATGCCGGCCACCCAGGCGCGATTCGCGTCAGTGAAGATATCCTTGTCGCCGCGCGCGATGCAGACGTTCATCAGCGCCTTGCCGAGCGTGTCCGCAACCTCGGCAAGGGCAAAACGCTCCTCTCCATGGGGGCACAAAAGGGCGATCGGCGGGACCGGGATGTCCTCGCCCGCGAGGACATCGCGCCATGCATAATGCGGTTTCTGGTCGACGGGGGCCTGGACAGTGCGTTTGAGAGCGAGGTCGCTGGCTAGCGAAGGAGTGCTCATCGATGAAAATGTAATGAAATCGGAACAAAAGGGTCGCGAAGCTGGGCAGAAAGAAAGTAAACCGGCGCGCCACCCGCCAAAAGGGCCTCGCGTCGAGCGTCAAAACGGTCTGGTTAAGGAAGCAGACTTGAAAAACCGGGTAAGGAGAAGCGGAGAGGAAGAAACGGAGGGGGAAAACGTCCCTTCTTTTGACGGAAGGGTCAAAGTTCGTCGTCGGAAGCGACAGCGAGGGAGGATGCCTTTTGGTATTCCGTGACGCGGCCTTCGAAGAAGTTTTGCTCCTTCTTGATGTCCATCATCTCGGCGAGCCAGGGCAGCGGATTATGGACGCCGCCGGACAGGGGGGAAAGACCGCAGCCTTCGAGACGGCGATCCGCAATGAAGTCGATGTAAGTGAGAAAATCGTCCAGCCGCAGCCCAACGGCGTTGACCGGCAGGCAATCGCTTATGAACTCTCTTTCCAGGATCACCGCGTCGCGCATCAGGCCCCTCAGTTCCTCCTTGAACTCGGCTGTCCAGATCTCGCGATTCTCTTCCACGAGGTCCATGAACAGGTTGCGGAACACCTCGATGTGGTTGGACTCGTCGCGGAGTGTGTACCTGAACATCTGTCCGATGCCCGGGAGCTTGTTCTGCCGGTAAAGCGACAGGATCATCCCGAAGAGGCCGTAAAACTGGGTTCCCTCCATGCATTGGCCAAAGACGAAGATGTTGCGCCCCAGGAGCTTCTTGTTTTCGTCCTGCGTCAGGTCCAGGTCCCGGCGCAGCGCGCGGGAAACACCCGTCACAAACTCGTTCTTGCGGACGATCGTCGGAACATCCTCGAACATCGCCTCGCATTCGTGCGGATTGATCCCGAGCGAGGCGATCATGTACAGGAGCGAGTCGGCGTGGATGTTCTCCTCGTGGGCATGCCGGCCGAGGACCAGTTTCAGTTCCGGCGCCGTCACAAGCTCGCGAACGACATGCTGGATGTTGTCCCCCACGATGCCCTCGGCCGCGGAGAAGTACCCTATTCCCATCCTTATGATCCACCGTTCGACATCGGAAAGCGCCCGGTCATCCCGCCACTGCTCGATGTCCTTGCCCATCGGGATATCCTCCGGCTCCCAATGGTTCGCCTTCATCTTCCGGTAAAGGTCGTAGGCCCACCCATACTTCAGCGGAAGGAGGTTGAAAGTCATCGTCTCGCGGCCGTTGATGACCCTCTTGGCCGCGAAAGCGGCCTCCGCCTTGGCCTGGTCGAGGTGGAACGTCTTGGTCCCGACCTTGAAAGACTTTTGCATGACGAAGAAAGGTCTGAGAAGTGAAAACGAAACGGCGGGCTGCGGCGCCAGGCGCGTGAGCGGATGAAAGTTGGTTGGAAGTCGTCGGCCAGTTGCTGACCACAACAGGATGTGGTCCCTCTCCTAAGAAGCCACAACCTATTGAACCGGAAAGAAACTTCGTCAACAGGTTTGTGGCGCTTTTATGTCAATTATTTCGGTGATTTTTTTCTTGCAGTCCGCGGGCCCGTCTCGCTCGCGCCATTCTCCCCGGGGCGCGGCGGAAAGGCCCCAAGCGTGAGTATCTAAATATTGATTACAAGAGGCGCCTATCGGGAAGGCTGCGGCGCCTGCGGGCCGGCGCCGGCCCGCAGCCGGCCGGCCGCCTCGAATTGCTTTCCCGCCTCCGGCGCGCGCCCGGCCGCCTGCAGCGCGAGGCCCAGGTTGTAGTGGATGTCGGCGTCCGCCGGGGCGAGATCGAGCGCCGTTTCGTACTGCCCGATCGCCCCGGACAGGTCTCCGGCCTGCGCCAGCATGGCGCCGAGATTGGACCGCGCGTCCACATAGTCCGGCTTGAGACGGATCGCCTCGCGGTACTGTGCGATCGCATCCGCCTGCCGGCCGCTCGCAAGAAGCGCGTTGCCCAGGTTGTAGTGAATCTCCGCCTGGCCGGGCCTCAGCCGGAGGACCAGCTCGTACTCGGCAATGGCCTCGGCCAGCCGGCCGTTTTGTGCGAGGGCCGCCGCGAGGTCGTTGTGGGCTTCGGCATAGTCCGGCGCCAGTTGCACGGCGCGCCGAAAATGGCCGAGCGCCTCGGCCTGGCGGCCGGAGGCGGCAAGCGCCACGCCGAGATTTGCCTCGGCTTCGGCATAGTCCGGCCGGAGCGCGAGCGCCCGCGCATACTCGCCGATCGCCTCGGACAGCCTGCCGCACTCGGCCAGGGCGAGGGCGAGGTTGTTGCGGGCTTCGGCGTAACCGGGGGCCAGGGCCACGGCGGCCTCGAATCGCCCGACCGCCTCGGCATTCCGATCCGCCGCAGCCAAGGCGATGCCGAAATTGTTCTGCACGTACGGGCTGTCCGAGCTCTTGGCCGCCGTGTCGCCCCAGAGGGCGACTTCGCTTGCGTACACCCGGTTGCGGCCCGCCGTCGCCACCCCAAGCAGCACGGCAAGAACGAGGCAGGCCGTCCAGGCGGCCGTCTCCGCGCGCGACCGCCACCGGGGGGCAGCCCCGGCGGCCAGCATCCCAAAGCCCCGCCGGATGCCCGCGACGGCCGCGATCGCCACCGGCGCCAGCGCCAGGTACATGCGGTGCTCGGCGATCGTCTGGGTCATCCCGGGAACCAGGGAGGTCGGGGCGAGAATGGCAAAAAACCAGAATCCGGCCAGCCCCCACCAGGACCGGCGCCAAAGCCCGGCGATCGAGGCTCCGGCCAGGGCGCAGACCAGGCAAATCGCCGGTACAATCCGGGCCGCCGAATGAATCCACTGGACCGGATAGAAGAAATCCAGCCCGGAGGGCAGGAAGGCGAGCCTCAGGTAACGGGCGACCGCGGGAAACTGCGTAAGCGCGTATTTCCACCAGGGAAGCCCCAGGCCGAAACCCGAGGTTCCCCCCCGGTTTCCGCCCGTGCCCGCGACCAGCCCCGCCAGGAGGAGCCAGCTTGCAAAAAGCGATGCGTGGACGCGTCCGTGGCGCGCCCATGCGGAGCGCAGCGTTCCGCTCACAAACGTCCTGTCGTACAGCAGCACCATGAGCGGAGCCGACACCATCACCTCCTTGGTCCCCATGCCGAAGAGGCAGCACAGAACGCAGAGCCAGCCCCAGGCGGCGCCCCCCGCCCGGGGCGGGGCAGCGGCGGCATCTTCCGCGCGCGGAAGGGAGGGGCGCCCCGTTGCGTATCTAATAAAACAATACAAAGTCAGCAGGTAGAAAAGGCCCATGAGCGACTCGGCGCGCTGGATGACGTACGTCACCGACTCGGTCTGCAGGGGGTGAAGGGACCACAGGAGGGCGGCCGCGAAGGCAAAGGCTGCGGGGTCGGGCCCGGCCCGGCCCGGTTCCGCGGGCGCAGCCATCGCGCGCCCGAGCGTCCTGCGCACGACGCCGAACAGGGCGAGGCCCGCAAGGGCGTGCAGCAGCAGGTTGGCCGCATGGTAGCTCCACGGCCGGGTTCCGCTGATCGCGTAATTGAGGGCCAGCGAGAGATTGACGATCGGCCGGCCGCCGACCGTCACGCCGCCGGCCGAGGGCGGATGCAGGACCGGCCATGGCGGCATCAGGTGGCGGATCGTGGGATTGTCGACGATGGCCGGGACATCGAGGAAGACAAACGGCGAGGAAATGCTGTTGGCATAGGCCGCCGCGACCGCAGCCGCCAGCGCGGCGCCAGCCAGCCACACTTTCCTGTCATCCGTTCTCATCTTGGAGCCCGCCGCTCCGCGGCCTCGAATTCCCCGGCGGCCTCCGACAGGCGCCCGAGCGCCCGCAGGGCGGCGCCCAACTGGTAGTGGGTGCTGGCATCCCCCGGATTCAGCCGGAGGGCGGCCCTGTATTCGCCGACGGCGGCCTCGTACCGGCCCGTTTTTGCGAGGGCGAAACCGAGGTAAGCGTGCGCCTCGGCATAGCCGGGCCTCAGGCGCACGGCCTTTTCGATGTGCGGCAGCGCCTCCTCCGCCCGCCCGGCGGTCGCAAGGGCAAGACCGGTGTTGGCCTCGGCCTCCGGGTAGTCCGGCCGGAGCTGAATCGCCCGTGCGTAATGCGCCATTGCGTCGGCGAGCCGGCCCTCATTTGCGAGCGTGTTGGCAAGCCTGTATTCGGCTTCCGGATAATCGGGATGGAGGCGGATCGCCTCGCCGTAGTGCGCCCCGGCCTCAACGAACCGACCGGAGTCGCTCAGCGCGTTGCCCCAGTCGAATTCGGCCACGGCAAAACCCGGCCGGACGCGAATCGCCTGCGCGTACTGCGCCTCCGCCTCGTTCCAGCGCCCCATGCGGGCCAGCGCGTTGCCGAGGTTGTTGTAGGCCTCGGGATAATCGGGCTTGAGGCGCAACGCCTCCCGGTAATGCCCGATTGCATCGGCGGAGCGCCCCGAGCGCTCCAGGACGACGCCCAGGTTGTCGTGCGCCAGCCAGCAATCCGGATTCTCTTCCAGCGTCGATCGGTAAAGCGTTTCCTGATCCCCATATGCCTGGCACTGCCGCCAAGTCGCCACACCAAGGACCAGGAGGACCGCAGACGCCGCCGCCACGGGACCGATGGCGGAGCGGGTCCGGCGGCGCCAGAGGTCCCAGCCCGCCGCGCCAAGTGCAAACACGCCCAGGCTGGCCAGGTACTGAAAGTGATCGGCGACGAATGAAAAGACAAAAGGGTAGACGTTGAAGAAGCCCAATGCGGGAAACAGCGTGCCAAGAAAATAAAGCGCGGCCGCCAGCGGCCCCCTCGCGCGCCCCGCCAGAAGCAGAGCCAGGAGGCATGCGACCACCGCGGCCGGATAGAGCCACAGCCAGGGCGCCCCGGCCTCCGGCCACCGGGGATACACAAAGCTCAGGTGCGCGGGCCAAACCAGCTTCCCGATGTAAAAGCAGGCGGCCCGCCCTGCGATCAGGCACCGCTGCGCCCAGCCAAGGTCGAATTGCGCCCCCTGCGCCCCGATGTACGCCCTTTCGATCCAGGCCGTGAATAGTCCCGCCGAGATCCCGGCGCCAAGCCAGGGAACGAGCGGGAGGACGTCGCGCCTCCACGACAGCCGCCCCTCGCGCCACCACAGGGCCACAAGGAGGGCTGCGGGAAGGGTTGCCGTCACGCTCTTCGTGAAAAGGGCGAGAAGGAACGCCGCCGTTGCCAGCCAGTAGAGCCGGCGGCGGCCGCCTTCGCCTTCCCTCCATCCCAGGAACATCCATGCCGAAAGAAGATAGAACACGGCCGACAGCGTGTTCTTCTGCTCCGAGATCCACGCCACCGACTCCACGCACACCGGATGCAGGGCGAAGAGAAGCGCGGCCAGCCATTCGGCCGCGCGCGCCGCGCCTCCCCGAGACCCGCCGGCTTCCGTCGCGGAACCGTCCGGCCCGGGCGGCGCCGAAGGGTTCCTCCAAAGCCGTGCGAGCACGGCCGCAAACAGGCACGCGGCAGCCGCATGAAGGAGGATGTTCAGGAGGTGATACCCCAAGGCGGCATCGCCCCAGAGCCGGTGCTCGACCCAAAATGCGCTGTGAAGGACGGGATAATACTGCTGTGTCACCCCGGGTTCGGACCAAATGCGCCAAAGCCCGGACAGGGATCTCAACTCAGGGCGCGTGACATGGGCGTCGTCATCCCAAATGAATCCGGCGCGACAGGCAGGCCAGTAGGCCACCGCGACGGCGGCAACCACGATGACGACCCAGGCGACCGTGCACCATCGCCCCGAGCCGCCAAAATTGCCTTCCTGCCTTCCGTTTTTCATCGGGCGCCCGCGGCCGCAGCCGCTTCATGCTCCACGCGAGCTTCGTCCATGCGGCCGAGCGATTCCAAGGCAATTGCAAGATTCCGATGCGCCGCGTCGTAATGAGGATCCTGCCGGAGCGCCGCCCGATATTCGCCAACCGCATCCTCCGCCCTGCCCAGCCGGAAGAAAGCATTGCCGATATTCAGGTGAGCCTCGCGCAGGTCCGGATCGGCCCGAAGGGCCGCCCGGAATTCGCCGATTGCCTCGTCCGGACGGCCGAGGCGCTCGAGCGCAAGGCCAAGGTTGTTGTGCGCCGCCGCGTAGCCGGGATCGATGCGCAACGCGGTCCGCAATTCGTCCGCAGCCTCCTTCGTCCGGCCTGACAGAAGGAGCGCGCGGCCGAGATCATAGTGGCCGCCGGCAAAACCCGGCTCCAGTTGCACCGCCCTCCGATACTCGCCAATCGCCTCGTCCGGACGGCCCAAACGGTCGAGGGCGGCGCCGAGATTTGCGCGCACCTCGGCGGAAGCCGGCTCGAGCCGGGCTGCCTCCAAAAGCTCGGCCCTCGCCGACTCGGGATGGCCTTCCTCGAGGAGGATCCTGCCCCGATTGCTTCTCGCAAGCCAGGCTCCCGGTTCCCGCTCCGCCGCCGCGCCCCAAAACGCCCCCTCGTCGCGGAACAGGGTTGCGTAGGCGCGGCTGCCCGCGGCCAGCGCGAGGCAGGCCGCCGCGGCGGCGAGGGCCAGCACCGGACGGCCCATGGACGGCATGGCCCGCGCGCGACCCCAGAGAGCGCCAAAAACCGCGGCGGCTCCGCCCGCCACCGCCGCCAGCGACAGATAGGCCAGGTGATCCGCGCGAGGCGACACCCGCATGTAGGCGATGGGTACCAATCCGATGACGGGAATCAAATGGATGAGAAACCATCCCGATCCCAATAACGCATGGCGCCCCCACCCTTTCCTGCGGGTCCAGAAGAATGCCAACACCGCCCCGATCACAAGCCACGGCAACGCGCCGGGCAGAGACAAATGAAACGGCGCATAGACCGGCGCCAAACCCATGGGGAAAACGCAGGAACGCAGATAAGCCAGAACGGACCAGCCCGCCTGTCCCCACATCGGCATCCATCGCCCCGGGGTGCCCGGCAGACCCATCGCCCGCTCCCATTGAAACCGGAGTGCGATCAGTCCGAGCGCCAGGGAAACGGCAAAAAAAGGCGCCGCCGCGCGCAGATCGGCCATGCCGATCCGGCCCCTCCGCCACCAGGCGAAGACGAGAAGGATCAAGGGGAACAGGACGACCGATGTCTTGCACAGCATCGCCACGCCGAACCAGAGCAGCGACAGGACGTAGGAACGGCTCCCCTGCGGTGCGCTCGGATCGGTGTCCCAATCCACATAATGGGACATCGCCAGCAGAATCGCGGGAAACGAAAGCGTGTTCTTGAACTCAGAAATCCAAGCCACCGATTCGACCGCCATGGGATGGATGGCGAAGAGCAAACCGCCGATCCAGGGCAGCCTTGCTCCCAGTTTTTCGAGCAGCCGCCACAGAAGCAGTGCGCCGCAGACATGCAGGACGAGGTTTGCAACATGATAGCCAAAAACGTGATCGCCCCACAGGTGCCATTCGATCCATTGCAGCGTGCTCTTCAGCGGAAGGTAATCCATGCCGTACGGAGCCACCCATGCCTTCCACCATCCCCCGGAGCCGTGGACGAGCGGATTCTTGGCCACCTCCAACCCGTCGTCCCAAAGCCATGTGCCGCGGAGGGCCGGCCAAAACACCCAGGCCGCAGCCGCGAGGATGACAAGCACTCGCGCGGTGCGCCCCGCAAGAAAGCGCAAGACCATTTGGGACAACGAACGAGGCGCGTTCAATCGGGCCGATTTCATGACAGGCCCCAACTTGAACGCAACCCTTTGGCCGCAGGCGACTGGACCAAGGCCGGCGCTAACGGCCAGCGGCTGGCGACGGGGCCTGTTGGGCGTCGATCATGCGGCTGACCCTTTCCAGATTATTTCGCGCTTCCGGATAGTCCGGCTTGAGCCGAAGCGCATGCTCGAATTCTTCCTTCGCCTCAGCCAGCCGGCCGTCCTGCGCGAGGACGCCGCCGAGATCGTTGTGCACGTCGGCCGCGTCGGGCTCCAGGCGCAGCGCAGTCTGGAATGCCCGCGCCGACTCCGAATTCCGGCCCAGCTGCGCAAGAGCCCCGGCGTAATTGACCAGTGCGTCGGTGTCATCCGGATTGAGCCGAACCGCCATGCCGAAGGCCCTTGCCGCTTGCTCCCACCGCCCTCCATTCAGCATCGCGCTTCCGAGGCCGTACCAGACATCGACGGAATCGGATTCGCCTTTCAACGCCTCCTCGTACTCGCTTTGCGCCTCGTCGAGCCGCCCCAGGCGCCGAAGGGCCTCGCCCAGGGCGTACCGGATCGCGGCGTTTCCCGGGCGCACCGTCATCGCCGTCCGGTAGTGCTCCACCGCCTCCTGCAACCGCCCGCTCCTGGCCAGGGCGTTGCCGAGATTGTACTGCGGGTCGTCGTAATCCGGAACGAGGCGCAGGGCTTCCTCGTACTGCGCAATCGCTTCCGGCAGCAGGCCCCGGTCGGCCAGGGCGTTGCCCAGGTTGTTCCGGGCCCCGGCGTTCTGCGGCGTCTTTGCGACCGAATCGGTCCAGAGGTTGAGGGCGCTTCGGTATGCCTCGTTGCGCTGGATCGTCGCAGCCCCCAGGCCGGCTGAAACCACGGCAACGGCCAGCAGGCCCATGAACACGGAGGTTCGCCGCCCCAGGCCCCATCTGGCGCTGAGATGTCGCCAGAGAACCTGAACCCCAAAGACTGCTGCTACGATCACTCCGGCGAGAGAAAGATAGGCCCGGTGTTCGGCGATGAGCTCGGTTGCAAAGGGGACCACGCTCGAACTCGGCGCCAGGATCACGAAGAACCACGCACCGAGAAATCCCAACGGGACATTCCGAAAAAGAAGGATTGCCGAGGCGGCAGCCAATCCGGCGATCAAGGCGCCGTCGCAGGCCATGGCGAGCGGCGGGCCGCCCCAAAACAGCCCGTAGTCGAAGATCAGTGGGGAAGGCCAGAAAGAGAGCCGGAGATAATGTGCGACCGCACGCAATTGGGTGAACGCATACGCCCACCATGGCAGCGAGGTTCCAAAGCCCGCCGTCCCGCCGCGGCTGGCGCCCCCGCCCACAAGAAAGGCCAGCAGCACCCACGTGGAGGCCAGGCAGAGATAAACCCCGCGACGGCGGCGCCACGCCTCCGCGAAACTTCCGCTGACAAAGGCGCGATCGTACAGGAGAACCATGACGGGGGCGGTGACCATGACCTCCTTCGTCCCCATGCCGATGACGCACGCAAGGACGGAAAGGGCGTACCACCCGGCCTGCCGGGTTCCGTCCTCGCTGCGGGCTCCCCTTATGAAGAAATAGAGCGTGAGGAGGTAAAAAAGCCCCATGAGGGACTCCGCCCGCTGGCTCAGATAAGTCACCGACTCCGTTTGGAGCGGATGAAGGATCCAAAGGAGGGCGATGGAAAAGGCCACGGCGAACGGGTGCTGACACAGTTTGGCCAAAGGGGATCCTGTCGGGGAGTTGCTGGCCTCATGGCCGCCTCCGGGGCCTGGAGGGACATCATGGCAAAACCATGATGGCCCCCTGGCCGGTTTGGCGGGCAGTTCGGGTGTTGACCAGCTCCGACCCGACAGGATCTTCTTTGGCCGAACTGTGCCTCTGCTGGATTTCGAAAGCGTCCTGCGAACGATCCCGAACAGCGCCCATCCCGCTGCAATGTGAATCAGCAGGTTCAACGCATGGTAGCTCCAGACAGCCGAACCGCTGATCGCATAATTGATCGCAAAGGACAGGTTCAGGACCGGCCGTCCGCTGACGGGCAGGCCCCCCGGCGGGGGAAACAGCGCCGACGAAAAATGCCGGATCGTCGGGTTTCCCGCGATGCCGCCAGCATCGTCGTGAAGAAAAGGACTGGCGAAGGTGCCGCCGTAGGCCGCAAGCGCAGCCGCCGCGAGGGCCGCGGCCGCCATCCACGCGGACCCGCCTCCGTCGTTGCCTTCGGCGCGGTGGCTTCCCGATCCGGGAAGCCAAAAGCGGCCGCCCCGGAAAAGGGCGGCCGCCGAATTCGATCCGGATGCGCGCAGGCTCAGAAATTCAGCCTTGCGCCGATCTGCAGGCTCCACCGCGACATGTCGGAATACGTCGTCGGAGCGGTCACCGTTCCATAGTTGAAGGCGTAGACGTAGGCACCCTTCCCAGAGTTGCCGGCGGGATCATAGCCGGCGCCCGCCACGGTCCTCACCTCGAATGAGTTGTTCCAGTTGGAAACCACGCCCCAGTTCCTGTTCAGCAGGTTGCCGAAGTTGTAGCAATCCGCGAACAGGGTGACGTAGCCGGGGCCCCAGATGGGAACCTGCTGCTCGAGGTGCAGGTTCAGGGTCCGTTGGTACGGCGCGTAGAAGGCGTTGCGCGGCGCGATATGGCCGGCATACTTCGCCAGATTGTAATTCCCGGACTGTCCGAGCCAGGTGAAGAACTGGGCCTCGTCGTTCGCGCTGGCCCACTCGACCGTGGGGTCATTGGGGCCCGAGGGCACATAGAACAGGCTCGCGTTGCTGAGGCCCCTGCCGTCGGCGTCGCCCTTGAACACATAGCTGTAGGCTTGGCCGGTCTGGACGAGGAACTGCGCGGACAGGGTCGTCAGCGCATTCTTGGTGCGGAAGAAGTTGAACTGCTTCGACCCCGTGAGAACGTACTTGTCCGGCACTGCATATTCCGACCGCCCCGCGACGTTGTCGTTCGGGTTCACGCTGTAGATGTCCGAATATCCGGACGAAGCCACCGACGAGGGCGACGGATCGACCTGGGTCGCATGGGTGTGGGCATATGCGAATTCGAAGGCCCAGCCGTCGATCATCGGACGGTGGATTTCGAACGAGTATTCCTGGGCCCCGCCCTTGTCCGTGTTGGTCAGGTAATACACGGGCCCGGTCGCCTTGTTGGCCTGCAGCGTGGACGAACTGGTGCTCGTCGTCCCTGCGAACAGGTACGTGGGCGAGCTGGAGCTCGTGTACGCCGAGGAATAGAGGCCGCCGAAGGTGGAGGAGCTCTCGGCCGTCGTGATGACGCCCGCATACCGGATGGCCCCGTCCGGCATGTACGCCGGCACCGCCATGCCGGCGCCGGCGGCAGTCTGGTAGTTGAGCTGGTAGATCTTGACGTCCTTGTTGACCTGCAGGAGGTCGATATTCCCCGTGACAATCAGGTGCCAGAAGGGCAGTTCGCGGTCGACTGCGATGTTCTCCTTCCAGTTCGACGGCGACTTGAAATTCGGGTCGATGACGTCGAAGCTCGGGACTGCCGAAGAGGGGGGAACCAATCCGATCAGCGAAGTGGGATTCGCGCCAGTGAACGTGTACCCTGGAAGGGCGAGCGCGGTCGACGCGGACTGGGAGGTGCTGCCTACGGAGATCGTGTTCAGCTGCCCGGCGTTGTTGAACGAATTCTCATACCATACGACCGGATACGTTCCGAGGACGAGACCCGCGCCGCCGCGGACCTGCGTCTTGAGGCCGTCGGCCAGCGTCGGGAGCGTATAATTGAAGCCGACGCGCGGCGAGAGCGTGGAGTTGCCGTTGCCCGTCGAGTTGTTCCGGTAGCCGTAGGTATTGTAGAACAGCGGGCTGAAGGGGGGCCTCTGCGGCTCGTAGGGGTAATCCAGGCGGACGCCCGCGGTGACCGTGAGGTTGTCGTTCGGGCGCCACGTGTCCTCGACGAGGGGCGCCACATTCATGGAATAGTAATGCGAGACGTCGGAACCCAGGCTGTAGCCGGGATAAGGCGATTCCTGCTGGATGAAGGTCGGCGTTCCGGCCTGCCATTCCGCCAGGGTGTCAAAGTAGTACGTGCCCAGGATGTTCGGGATGAACGTGTCGGTGTAGCCCGTCCTGTCGAACTGGGCGCCGAACTTGAAGGTGTGGTCGCCGATCGAATACTCGCCGTACGCATGCTCCTCCTGCTCCCAAGTGTAGATGTTGTTGTCCTGGTAGGCCCAATACTGACCCAGGTACAGGAAGAACGGGGCCGATCCGCCGGCCACGCTTGTTCCCGGAATGTTCGCGACCTCGATAGCGGGGAAGTCGGCGCCATTCAGCCTGGCCGTGCCGTTGTAGCGCTTGTAGGTGGCCTCGATCTCCGTGTGGAAGTTGGGGATGATCTTGCTCCAGTCGCTGTTCAGCTTGGCCGTGTAGGATTGGTCCGTGCGGTACGTGTTGTACCAGGAGCTGCTGAGCGAGGTGTAATAGGCGCCGGTGTAATTGTAGAAGTTCGGCGCCTCGCCAATCGTGTGCCGGAAGGTGAACTCGAACTTCTGGGTGTCGCTGATGTTCCAGTCGAGCTTGCCGACGAAATTCTGGTTCCAGACGTGGTTCGTGGCGATCAGCGTGCCCGGGTTGAAGTGGTACGCCGTCTCCGCCTGGGCGATGATCTGATTGACGACGCCCGTGCTGTTGTCCGGCAGGAAGTTCTGCGCCGGGGGAACGGCCATTTCGCGGAACGCGTCGTAGCCGATGAAGAAGAACAGCTTGTCCTTGATGATGGGCCCTCCGACCGTGACGCCGGTCGTGTGCTCGTTCATCGGCTCGTGCGCGCCCAGGACCCCGAGGACGGGATCGGGCCCGCGGAAGTTCGTCCCGGTGTAGATTTCGTACACGGACCCGTGGAACGTGTTCGTGCCGCTCTTCAGCGTGGCGTTGGTCACGCCGCCCGAGAACGAGGAGTAGATCAGGTCGAACGGATTGAGGTCGATCGTCATGCTCTCGATCCACTCCGGCGGCAGCGGATTGCGGAAGCCGGCATAGCCGTTGGAATTGAGACCGAAATTGTCGTTGGCCGAGACGCCGTCGATCAGCAGGCTGTTCGAGCGCGGATTCTGCCCGGCAAAGCTGACCGTGTACTGCGAGTCGGTCGGGCTGACCTGCATGACCACGGCGCGGGGATCCAGATTCTGGATATCCTGGATGTCGCGGCGGACCGTGGTGACGTTCACGATGTCCTGGGAGCTGATGTTCAGGGCGTTGCTCATCGCCGCCGCGTTGAAGGTCGTGTCCCGGCTCGATTCGACGCTGACCGCGGCCAGCGTTATCACCTCGGAAGATAGGACAAACTCGGTGTCCTTTCCAGAGAACACCTGGCCGGCCGCGAGGTAAATGTCGGTCTTGGGCTCGGCCGACATGCCCTGCCCGCTCACCGACAGCGTGTAGGGTCCGCCCGCGCGGAGGCCGGTGAGGGAATAATCACCGTTTGCGCGTGTGACCGCGGTTGCCCGGGTGCCCGATTCGGAGTGCAAGGCGGTTACAATCGCCCCGCCGACCGCGTGGCCCTGCTTGTCCGTCACGTTTCCGCTTATGGCCCCGGTGGTCACGCCCTGCCCGAAGGCCAGAGGCGCCAATATCAGGGAGAAAACAAGGGCTGCTAGTCCGACAGTCCGTAAACCCAATCTGTGTATTTTCATATCGTTCGGTGTGTTGGAGTGGTCTTGTGCGCCGGTTGTCCGGAAACAAGATGTAACTGGCATAGATGGTCAACCGAAGGGCGACCCATCAGTCAAGTATCATCGAACAAAGCAGGCCCCATGCCGCGAAAGTGTCAGCGGATCGTTGCCAGATCGAAAATAGGAGCGATGCGATCCGGCCCCACACCGCGCCCGCATCGGGCGAAAATCTGGGGCGACCGGGTCATTGCATTTTTCCGGCACCCCAAGGGCGCTGGAGTGCATTTTGCACGAAATACCGGCCCGAAATCCTGGCAAAGCCGGGTCAGCAAATTATTATCATTTGCTTGATAAGTGATTCAGTAAGTTATCGTGATGCTGGCACGAATTGAGGTGCGGGAGGAGGCAAACTTCAAGCCGCCCAGCCAAAATGATCACGCCATCCGAAAGAATCGAAACCTCGGAGCCGGTGGAAAACACGACGGACATGCAGCTCGTCCGCCGGTATGTCGCAGGCGACGAGTCTGCCTTCGTCGAGATCATGCATCGTTATCAGGTCAAGATCCTGGCGGTCGCGCAGAGCCTCCTGCACAACCGTGCCGACGCCGAAGAGATCACCCAGGACACGTTCGTCCGCGCGCATCTGAATCTGGCGCGCTTCCGGGGCGACTCTTCCCTTGCGACCTGGCTGCATCGGATAGCGCTCAATCTCGCCCGCAACCGGTATTGGTACTTCTTCCGGAGGCGCCGCCATGCGACGTTCTCGCTGGACTGCCCCATCGGGCCCGAAGGCGACGCCACCGTGGCGGATCTGATCGCCGCCGACTCGCCCGACCCCGCGCGGGAAAGTTCGCGCGGCGAGTTCGCAGCCCTGGTCGCTGCCTCGCTGGAAAGGCTGGACCCCGTCCATCGGAAGATTCTTTCCCTGCGCGTCCTGCAAAACAAGTCGTACGACGAGATAGCCGGCGAGCTCGGGATCAATCCGGGCACGGTCAAGAGCCGGATCGCGCGGGCCCGGGAAAAACTTCGCTCGCTGCTGACCGAAGCCTGCCCGGAATTTGCGCCCGAAGCCGCGCCGGCGGACTGGTTCGAGCCCGCGCGGCCCGTCGGCGCCCTGAGCCCGGCCTAGTCGTCAACGCGCCGGCTGCTTTCCGCTGCGCCTGAGGAGATCGGCCCGCAAATAGACATCGGGAGCTGCGTGGCGCCAGGCCGTCAGCCAAAGGGAGCCCAGCATCTGTCCGCCCCGCAGCAACTGGGCATCGATGAACGCGCGCCCTTCGGCGCTGTCCGGGCCGGTGCCCTCGAGCTTCTTTTCCTTTTCCAGCCGGTATAGCGGCTCAACCAGTTTCCCGCTCCCGACCAGGTAATCCACGACAGCGACGAAGACCGGGTCCCGCCCGTCCGGCCGCGGCGTGACATCGATCGTCGGCGCGGACGCGACCCTGGGCAGAAGCTCCGCATCGGTTATTCCCGCCTTCGCGATGAAGCCGCCGTCGATCCAGGAATGAAAACCGTACTGGGTTGAATAGCCCTGCGGATTCGGGCCGACCCAGCCGTGGTGATGGATGGTCGTGTGCAGCGGCTGGGCGCCATCGCCAACGTAGTGCCCCATGACTCCCATCATGTACACGATGTCGGCCTGCGCATTTGCAATCTCCCCGGGAGCGCCCGCCTGCTCAAAGGCTTTCAAATAGGAAAATGCGGACTGAATCTTGGCGTAATATTCGGCGATCGCCCAAGGCAGGAACCCCGGCCACTCAAGGGAATGATCCGCGTTTGCGGGATGCCCGGCCGCCCGGTTTTTTTCGGGATCGGGGCGCGGGAACAGGCTCAAATGGGCCGCGCGCCCGGCGGCAAACTGGACCACGAAATCATACCGGAAATGAGGAAGAGTGGCCACGTCCAGCCCGGCGTAGGCGACCTCCTCCAGGTCGAAGTAATGGTCGAGACCGTTGTAGTGCTCGAGAAGCTCCGCATGGGTGTTGCGCCAGCGATCGGGTTCGCCTGCAAGGAACGCGATCCGCTCCGCGTTCTCAGGCGTACGGACCCAGGCGGGGAAATCGCCTGGGAGCGAGGCGAGCGCGACCTGGTTCACGATCCGGTGGCCGGGATAATTCCACGCTCGAACGGAGGAGGGGGCCGCGAGGCAGACTGCAAGGAAGATGGGGCTGGAAGCGGCGAATAATCTCATAAGGAGCTGATTCTTGAGCCAGATGAAGAGGCGCGCAAACGGTTGAAACTCACGGGCGAGACGGATGGGAAAGGGCGGCCGGCGCCGGTTGGGGTGTGGAAGCCGGCGCCGGCTGGAGCCGGGCGAGCTCGGCCGAATAGGCGCCGATGCCCGCAAGCAGCGCTTCCGCAAGCTGTTTGTGGAAAGCCGGGGTTGCTGCGCGCGCCCCTTCCGCGTCGTTCGAAAGAAACGCCGACTCAACGAGGATCGCCGGACAGTTCAGTCCGCGAAGCGCCCCCAAGTGCATCGTCTTTTGACCGCGGTCCTCCGTTTGCATCGAGTGCAAAACCTCCCGATGAACGCACTCTGCAAGCACCTGGCTCCACGGGTCAAAACGATTGACGGGAGACGGAGCGGATTCGCGGTCGTCCACGCGCTCGCTCCATGATTGGTCGGTGCGCTGGGATGGCAGCGTAAAGGTGTAAACTTCGGTGCCGCGGGTCCGGGTGTCGCCTGGAGCGCCGGCATTGAAATGAATGCTGACAAAAAGGTCGGCTCCCTGCGTGTTGGCAATTTCGGCCCGCATTGCCTTGTCGACATTCTTGTCTGTCGTGCGCGTCATGACGACCCGGTAGCCCGCAGATTCGAGGATCCTCCTGAGCTCGAGCGCCACATCCAGCGTGAAGACCTTTTCCTTGAGGCCCAATCTGGGGTTTTTCATCCCGTCGTCGGACCCTCCATGCCCCGGGTCGATTGCAATCACGCGGGGAATCCCCGGCGCGGGGCCGCACATCTCCGGCCGGATGAGGGGCATCAGGCGGCGGGCATAATCCGGGAGGCTGACGTAGAAACGCCCGCCCCGGACCAGGACCGGTTCGCCGAGGAAGATGCGAAGCCCGTCCACCTGGGCATCCCGGCTTTCCCCCGTGAGAACCGCCCGATGCGAAGCGTCGAAAAGGACGAGCCCCGGCCGGGCGCCCGCGGGTCCATGTGCGGTCCAACTCATGCGCAATCCCAGGCGCGACGCCGCGTCCACGACGCTGACGTAGCTTGAATGGTTCAGGTTTGTGACCGTGATCGGGCCCGCCCCGGCAGGTTGGACCGTCAGGACGAAAAACAGGCCGAATACGGCGCAACGGAGGCCCGCCGGCTCCATCTTGTGGATTTCCTCAGGCGCCCGAATCCGGGCCCGACGGCGCGGCTTCCGATCCGGTCGCGTCCGCCAGGAACTTCGCCTTGCGCTTGTTTGGCGGCAGCGGAGTCAGCATCACGTGGATGTTGCGTCCGATGAGCTTCGGGTCCGCGTCCGGATGCCCCATGTTCACAAGCTCCGCGACGGCGCGCTTGATGACATCGAATCCGATCTCCGTATGCGCCATCTCGCGGCCGCGAAACTTGAGGCGCAGCTTCACCTTGTTGCCGTGCGCCAGAAATTCCTCGGCGTGGCGGAGTTTCGTGTTGAAATCGTTCACCTCGATGCGCGCGCTGAATTCGATCTCCTTGATCTTGCTGGCGGTCGTCTTCGCATGGGAATGCTTCTTCTGCTCTTCATAGACGTACTTGCCGAAGTCCATGATCCGGCAGACGGGGGGCTGGGCGTTCGGCGCCACCTCGACCAGGTCGAGACCGACCTCAAGCGCCAGATTGATCGCCTTGGGTGTGTCCAGGATCCCGAGCTGCTTGCCTTCGGGCGAGATGACGCGCACCTGGGGGACCTTGATGCGGTGATTGCGCCGGATGGCCGCGAAAGGATCGAGGTTGCGACGCTGGTACTGTCCGGAGCGGTTGCCGCCGCTTGCGGCGGGAGAGAACGAGTTGGCCATCAATGAGCTTGTGTAATGGTGATTAGGCGAGAGGGGATATCGTCCCAAACAATGAGGATGACAACCCCGAATTATAGCAAGGATGCCGGCGGTTTCAGGTAACCGGAGCCGGCACGAAAATGCAGCAGTCTCCGGGCCACGGCGACCGCGTTTGCGAAGCTGCGCGCATTCGCCCGGCCCCTGCCGGCGATTGAAAACGCGGTTCCGTGGTCGGGGCTCGTCCTCACAAAGGGCAGGTTGAGCGTCACGTTTACGGATTCGTCGAAGTCGACGGTCTTCAAGGGCGCGAGCCCCTGATCGTGGTACAATGCGACCGCGACATCAAATTCTCCGCGCAACTGGCGGGCGAACAGGGTGTCGCCCGGCTCGGCCCTCGACAATCCCGGAAACCGGGGCCTTAGGGAATCGAGTATCGGATTGATCGTTTCGACCTCCTCCCGGCCGATAAGCCCCTCCTCTCCGGCGTGCGGATTGAGGCCGCAAACGCCGATGCGAACCGGCTTTCCTGCAGGCCGGGCCGGTTCCCCGCCTGAAACGCGCATTCCCGCGGACGGCGCCATTCCGGGATCGTTCCAGCCGGGAGGCACGGCAACGAATTCGTCGGCCCGGACCAATTCGTCCGCCGCGCAAATCGCGCGGGTGAAGTTTTCCAGGTTCAATTCCGCCCCAACCGCGCGCAAAGGGATGTGCCACGTCAATAGGACGACCCGCAGCCGTCCCCCGCAAAAGGCCATGACCGGATTGCCGCCCCACCTCGCGGCAAAGAATTCGGTCTGTCCGGGAAATTGCCAGCCGATCGACGCGAGCCGCCCTTTGCTGACCGGTCCAGTGACCACGCCGGCGAAGGAACCCGCGCGACATCCCTCGGCCGCCCGCTCCAAGGCTGCCCAGGCCACCAGGGAGCCCTCCCCGTCCGGCCGGCCGGGAGTCGCCTCGAATTCGGGGAGTCCGACAGGGATCTTTTCCGCGGCCTCCGGCAGGCTGTCCAGCCATCGGGCGGGACCCACCAGGGCGACCTCCTGCGCATCGGCCGGATTTGCGGCGAGCCAAGCCGCGACAATTTCAGGGCCGACGCCGGCCGGATCGCCGCACGTGATGGCGAGTCGATTCCTCATTCCGCGCGCTCTTCTTCAGCCGCTTCCTCCCGGCACCGGACGAATCCCCGCTTGCCGCTCCCAAAAAATTCCAGGAAACGCCGCGCCTCCGGGGTATTGAAGGCCCCGCCGGAAAGCGCGGCGGCGGCAGCCTCGCGCCGGTTGGCCCTGCGACCGTACACGGCGCGATACGCCTCTTTGATCTCGAGAACCGCATCGCGGGAGAATCCGCTGCGTTTCAGGCCGACCAGATTCAGCCCGATCATTTCGCTGCGCTCCGCCGCCATCGAGAAGGGCGGTATGTCCATGGTCATGCGGCTTCCGCCGCCCACGATGGTCCTCTCACCGATCCGCAGGAACTGGTGGAAGCCCGCGCCGCCCCCGAGAATGGCATGGTCGCCCACGGCCACGTGGCCCGCGAGAAGCACCGCATTGGCAATGACGACGTGGTTCCCGATCGTGCAGTCGTGGCCGACATGGCTTCCGGCCATCAGAAGGCAGTCCTCGCCTATCGTTGTCACGGAATCGCGGTGCGTCCCCCGGTTGATGGTGACATTCTCACGGATGCTCGTGCGGGCCCCCACGCGCACGTAGGAGGGCGAAACTCCGTCAAACTTGAGATCCTGCGGGTCGCCGCCCACAACGGCGAAGGGATGAACGACCACCCCGTCTCCAAGGATCGCCCAGCGCCGCACGATTGCATACGCGTGAATCTGGCAGTCGGCCCCGAGTCGGGCCCCTTCTTCGACGATTGCTGTGGGATGGATGGAGGTCGGCATCAAAAAGTTCTCAAAAAACAGGAAAAATGGACGCGCACATTGCGGCCTGAATCGGGAGCCCGCGCGAAACCTGGAATCCGGTCATGTCAGACTGCGGGCGCGTTTGCAGGCCGCGTCGCCTCGGCGCGCGGCCGCTGGGAGCGTTCCCCCGTCGGCAGGTCGAGCTGCGTATCCTTGAGAAGGTCGTAGTTCTTCAGGATGCGGATCACCTGGAGCGCGTCGCTTTTCCCATAGCTGCGGTGGGTTTCCACCGTGTCGATCAGGTCGAGGAGCATCGCCCGGAACGAAATGATCGCATCGACCCCCCGCGCCTTCAGCAGTTCAACGCTCTGGGAACGGAACGGCTCCGCCGTCGGCAGCGCCGGCAGGACAAGCACCTTCATCGGCACGTCCTCGCCCGATTCGTCCGCTTCCGCCGCAAACAGCCGGGTCACATGCCGAAGCACATTCTCCTCGAGAAAGCTGAATATCTTTTCCGGCGATCCCCGCAGCAGGGCAGGCGTGAAAACGTCGGTATGCCACGGCTTTACCGCGACGATCGCCCGATGGACGAAGGGCATCTGGTTGGCGAAAAGGAAAAAGTCCGGTTTGCGGCCCCCGGGCCGCCAAGCGGGATTGTGGACCAGCAGGTCGATCTCCTCATCGCTTGTCTTCTTGCGCGCCTGGACCTGGTACTTGCGCACTTGCCGCACGAAGAAGCCGTTTTCTTCGAAGTATTCGCGTACTATGCCTTCATCAACTGCGGACATGGAATTTCGCGGGTTTAAGAAAGATGGATCTGCCGGGTGTGCGTGAAAACCCGGATGCTGAAGGAAAAAACCGCCCGACACAACTGATTCTGCCGGCCTGCCCCGCCTTGCGGGCCGCCGCCGGAAAGAGATCGCCTGCGTTTGTCCTTCAAAGCGCTCCGATCTCGCCGAGGCTGGCTTTTACAAGTTCGCCGTCGATCCCGCCCTGCACGGCCGCGCTGCCCAACGATTTCATCACGATGAAGCGCTGCGCCCCGGCGCGCGCCTTCTTGTCCTTGGCCATCGCCTCCAACAGATCGCCGATCAGCAGGGGGGAGTGCAGCCGGACCGGGAGCGCATGCCTGGTCAGAAGCGACTCCACAAGCTCCGTGTCCGAAGCCTGCAACAGCCCCAGTCTGCGCGAAAGCCGGGCCGCCGCGCATAGGCCGATTGCAACCGCCTCCCCGTGGAGATAGGTGCCATAGCCCGCGACATTTTCGATCGCGTGGCCGAACGTGTGTCCGAGGTTGAGGAGCGCCCGGCCTCCTTCCGGCGCGAGTTCCCGTTCGTCCGCCTCCACAATGCGCGCCTTTGCCGCGCAACAGCGCCGGATCACGGAGGCCAGGTTTGCGCTGACGGGAGTGAGCGGTGCGGCGTCCAGTTCGGACAGGAGAGCCCGGTCGCCGAGAAGCCCAACCTTGATCACTTCCGCCATTCCCGCCGCAAATTCCCGCGGCGGAAGCGTGGTCAGAAATGCCGTGGAAACAAAGACTCCCCTCGGTTGATGGAAGGCTCCCGCGAGGTTCTTCCCCGCGCGCAGATTGACCCCTGTCTTCCCTCCGACGGAGCTGTCCACCATCGCCAGAAGCGTCGTGGGCACCTGAAAATAGTCGACGCCCCGAAGGTAACTCGCGGCCGCAAATCCCGCCAGGTCCCCGACAACCCCTCCTCCAACCGCGAACAGCACGCCGGAGCGGTCGAGCCGGAGTTTGGCCAGGAATTCGAGGATGCGGCCCAGTTCCGCGAGGGACTTCGACTCCTCGCCCGGGACAGCCGCCCAAGTCGGCGCGCCGCCGAACAGGGCGTCGAGAGCAGCCCCCTGGCGGTTTTGGACGTTGCGGTCGGTCACGACGGCAAACCCTCGGCCCGCGGAACGCAATTCCGCAATCTTTGTCCGAATCGATGCACCCAAATCGACTCCGATCGATATCGGGTATTCGCGCTCTGCTAGACTGACGGTCAGGACCTCGGACATGAAGGGCGGATCAATTTGTCCGAACAGCGCGGTTGAAGGCAATCCTTAGTCCCAACGACGGGGGACGAAGCTCCATTGTGAGGAACGGACGGTGATTTGGACAGTTCAAGTTGCAACGTCGTTGCGTTTCCGCCGGTCGGCCCTCGCCAGCCAGGCTCGCCTGATCGGCTGGCGGACACCGATGTGATAAGTCCCGAGAATCGCCAGGACACCCATGAGCGCATAGACCAGCCCCTCGGCGGTGGTCGGCACGGCCGGTTTGAAAATGGACCACGTGGCGCGGGCGATCCCCGGATCCAAGTGACCCAGGAACACAAAGGGCCGCGCCAGAACTGATGCGTGACGGATCGCGCTCTCGGCAACCGCAAGTCCATCAACGCGGGCGGCGGCTTCCCTGAGAACCCCCCCCAAGCGGGCCACCGCCAGATCGGTCGCGGCCGCCGTGTGCACGGTCAGCTGGTCCAGCGTGAGCCCGGATCGGGCCGCCGCCGCCTGAAGCTGGTCCAACTGCCGCCGGGCTTCATCGAGATGTCCGCCGAGCCTTTGCAGGTACTGCTGCATGAACTCGGGAATCTGCGAAAAGGCCACCGCGCCGAGGACGCAGAGCAGACGGTCGAGCATGCGCTCGCCCGCGGCAAAAACGGATCGGATGGGGCCTGTCAGCGGCATGGCAGTAGTTTCCTAACGATTACGGGCTAATTGCGATCATTGGATTCACTAATGGTTATCCAATCCCATGCGGATCGGGATGGTCGGGTTGTCTGTAGGGTAACCGCCAGTCAGCACCCGTCGTCACCCATCGGCAAATGATCATCAGCGTGCACGTTCCAAAGTGCGCCGGGACCAGCTTCAAGACCGTGCTGAGGGGAGTCTTTGGAGATCGCATGTGGGACAACTACGGGACGATTTTCACGCGCGAGCAAGCCCGCGTGGGCCTCGTGCCGGAGGGAACCGAGTGCATTCACGGGCATTTTTTCGCGGACGCCTTTGAATCCCTCTATCCCGAAAGCCCGATGGTCACGTTTGTCAGACACCCGGTCGAACGGCTGGTATCGCACTACCACTATTTTCTCCGCAATCCCGACCGCCCCGACGGTTGCTGCAAAATCCTGCACGAGCGCGGCCTGTCGCTGCGGGAATTCGCGGACCTCGACTGGATGAGAAACCAGACGACCCGCTATTTCCGCGGGCGCGGCTTGGGCGATTTCGCGTTCGTCGGCATTGCCGAACAGTTTGAGGAGTCTCTCTTCCGTTTTGAGGAGGCCCTGGGTTGCCAGGTGCGGCAGCCCGTACCCCATGAAAACGTGAACCCGGAACGCACCACGCCCTATTACGGGCTCACGGTCGCCGACTACGGTTACATTCTCGAGCGCAACCAATCCGATCTCCTGTTGTACGAGCAGGCGCTCCAACG
>OBLW0100000578.1_pt1 | contig 31170 bp, 38 predicted proteins | sample 1520161 | NCBI WGS metagenome assembly OBLW01 (sample SAMEA3539309, study PRJEB22396) | soil metagenome | biome: tundra; feature: field; material: soil | place: USA | collected 2010-05 | depth 0.15 m
GATTTGGCGTAGGAGTTGGAGGATTTGCTCGCCGTTTACGCTGTCGAGGTTGCCGGTGGGTTCGTCGGCGAACAGGATGCTCGGACGATTGACCAGGGCTCGGGCCAGGGCGCCTCGTTGTTGTTCGCCGCCGGAGAGTTCGCTCGGACGATGGCGGCGGCGGGGGCTTAAGCCCACGTGTTCGAGGGCGGCGGCTACGCGGGCTTCGCGGTCATTGCGGTCGACCTCGGCCAGGCGCAGGGGGAGTTCTACGTTTTCTTCCAGGGTCATGCGGGGTAGGAGGTTGAAGGATTGGAAAACCATGCCAACCGTGTCGCGGCGATAGCGAGCTAGCTCGGTCGAGTCGATGGCGGCCAGGTTGCGGCCGCGGACCTGGATGGAGCCGGATGTGGGGCGGTCCAGGCCGGCTAAGAGGTTGAGGAAGGTAGACTTGCCGGAGCCCGAGCTGCCCAGAAGGGCGACGAATTCGCCTGCGCGGACTGCCAGGGAGATGTCGTTGACGGCGGAGATGGTAGCTTCGCCTAGCCGGTATTGTCGCGAGACGTTTTGTGCCTGGATCATCGGTTGCGATTGTTCTCGGGCTTGATTGAGGCCTTGCCCGGGGGGCTCGGCTGAAGTTGGGTGGGTAGGCATCTTGGGGTCGGTACGATAGTAATACGGCTGGGGTGGGCCAGGTGTTTCGTTTGGACGGGAACAAGCGGATCGATGGGCGGCCGGCAGAGAGTCTGGTTCATGCAGGTCTGGAGTTGGGCTGGAGACGGCCGAGCGAGGCCGTGCCCGTGATTGGCTGGGCGGGTGCAGCTGTGGTCTTTCTTGTTCCTGGAGTCCTTCGCCGAAGAGATTGGGCAGGGATGGCCTGGCGGTTTTGGTGAGGCTAAGGCGGTTGTAGAGGAGGTGTCCTTCAGCGTCGTAGGCGTGGCCGCCATCGGGGCGGCCGCCTAGCTGGCGTCCTAGATTGAGATATTGGAGGTTGGATTTAGCGAGGGCTTCTCTCAGGGGGTGGTTGGTCAGACTGCGGGGCGAAATTAGACAAAGGATAGGAAGCGCGTATCGACATCGGACTTCAGCTGAAGAAGATCTCAGCAGACTTATAAAATGATCGAGAGGATGGCCGGAGTGGCCCACTCGTCAGAACGCTCGGACCAGCGCTTTGGGGATTGTCCAGTTGGACCATTCCAAAACGCCTAACACACTGACAACGACGAAGTATTCTAGCGGGTTGGGAGGCGGTTTGCGACGAAGTCGGCGACGCGGGTTGCGGCTGGCGGATCCATGTTGGCTAGCACGATGACGGTGTAGCCGGAGGGAGCGCAAATCTTCAGCTCGCCATTCATGCCGGGCGCCCCGCCTCCATGGCCGAAGCAGCGCAGGCCGTCGGGGGTGATTTGTTCGGAGAACCCGTAGGCATATTTTTCGCCGCCTGGCGTGTCGACTTTGCCCGTAGTCAGAACGGCGGTGTGCTCGGCGTCTAGCAACTTGTGATCGATGAGTGCATTGGCGAAGGCGAGCAGGTCGGTCACGGTGGAATAGCCCCCGCCTGCGGAGGTGCCGCGGTACGGCAAGGTTTCGTCATTCGGCGTGGAGTCGGTTAGTCTACCTGGGGAACTGTAGCCTACAGAGCGGTTCACGACGGATTCTGTCTCGGGCAGCGAGTCCGTGGAATCCATTCCGGCGGGTTTGCAGATGTGTTCACGGACGAAATTGTAATAATCCTGCCCGCTCACTTTCTCCACAACTACGCCCAGCAAGATGAAGCCATAGTTGGAGTAGTCCCAGCGGCTACCGGGATCGAAAGCAACATCACGCGAGCCGTACAGCTTGACGTAGTCCTGCAGAGTGCGAAGTTCGGTGCGGTGCTGGTCGAATTGCGGGCCGAAGATGTCGCCAGCGCCGCCGGTGTGAGTCAGAAGATGATGAATGGTGACCTTGGATGCGAAATCTTTGTTTGGATAGTCCGGCAGATATTTGATCAGCGGATCGTCGAAGCGGAGCTTGCCGGCTTGCTGGAGTTGAACGATCGCAGTGGCGGTGAACATCTTGTTCATGGAGCCGATGCGGAATTTGGTGTGGAGGTCGTTGGGAATTTTCTGTTCGCGGTTGGCCATGCCGTACGCCGCGGTGAAGATCGGCTTTTCGTCTTTGGCAATGAGGACGGTGCCGGAAAACTTGCCATCCGCGGCGGCCCGCTCCAGCCTTGCCTGGAATGCAGAGATCGCGCCGGCTTGGGTCATCCGCTCGGCGGAAAGACCCGGGGGAGTGGAAATCGCCATGATCATAATGCGCTTGATCAAATGCGCGGGAAGGGAATCGACCTCAATGGTGGCGCGGACGAATTGGTCCGAATTGCGTTCCTTAATGAGCAGAGTGCAGGATGCTTCGGAACAGTCTTCCACTTTCTTGATGTCGAAACCACCGGTGCGATCGCGGAAGTTCAACGATTCATCGACGTGAGCGGCGCGGTCCGGTTCGTTTTTCTGCAGGAAGGCAAGGAATTCCACGCGGTTGCCACGATTGAAGGCTGCAAGCCAAGCGGAAAATTGTGAGGCGGCGGGGGTGGCCGGGAGTTGGATCTGCGCGGCGAGCGTTGCGGGAATCAGGAAAAGCAATGACACAAGACATGAGGTTCGTGATCTCATAAGTCAAATAGACGCGACATGCGGCATATCGTCACCCAAAATTTTCAGCCCTGCCGGGTGCTCTTGCGATGTCAGTGTCGCAGGGGACTGGAAGGTTGAGGCTTCTCGGTGTAGATCGCGACAGAGGTGGGCGCCTCGCCAGCGTTTGGTACCGGGCGAGACCCGCTGAAGCGCACCCCTACCGGGGCATTGAGATTGGCTACGGGTTGGCGGCAGGGAATTGGACTTTGGGAGCTTCGCGGGAGGCGGGGCTGGCCTGGAAATAGGCTTCGTTGCGGTGGAAGCCGGCCCAGTTGGCGAAGATACTGTTGGGGAATAAGCCGATGTAGGTGTTGTAGGCCTGGACGGAATCGTTGTAGCGCTTGCGTTCTACGGCTATGCGATTTTCCGTGCCGGCAAGTTCGTCCTGGAGGCGGAGGAAGTTTTCGTTGGATTTAAGTTGGGGGTAGTTTTCGACTACGACGAGCAGACGGCTTAAGGCGCTGTCTAGTTGGCCGTTGGCGGCGATTTTGTCAGAGGGAGTCTTTGCGCCGATTAGAGCGGAGCGAGCTTTGGCTATGTCGCCGAAGACTTGTTCTTCGTGGGCGGCGAAACCCTTTACCGTTTCGACTAGGTTGGGGATTAGGTCGGCGCGGCGCTGCAGTACTACGTCTACCTGAGCCCAGTTGGATTTCACTTGCTCGTCTAGCGTGACCATCTGATTTTTGCGGCTTACGTACATGCCGCCTATGGCTAGAGCGATTAAGACGAGCACCACGACTACGGCTAGGATTTGCTTCATGGCGTTTCCTCCGAAAGCATTAAATTCGCGTCACAATCTGAGTGATCAAAGCTTGCAGGCGCGAGCGAAACGTCCCGCTGCACGATTAACCGCGCGCCCGTGTTGACGCCAGGCCGAGCGAGCCCCGCCCCTACAAGGGATAAAGGCATTTCGTCGATCGAGATCGGGGATTCGACCTTCATGTCGTGTCCAGGCGGCGGTCTACTTCGTTGGTGATGGCTTCCACGAAGATCAGGTAGGAGCGGAGGGACGTCTCTACGTCGATGGCTTCCTTTTTCCTTTTGCCTTCGCGGACGTCCAGCAGGGATTGGAAGGCGGTGGGGTCGGCCGCGGTTAAGGTGGCGGCGGCCGTAATGGCTTCGCGTTTTGTGGCAGGGATTGGTTGGCCTACGGCGAAGATCGCATGGCGGAATAGGGCGCAGAAGGTGGAGAGGGATTGGGTCATGATGTCGAGGTGGGATTTTTCGTCTAGCGGGGCGGCTAGGGTTGCTTGGCGCAGGCGTAGCCAGTTGGTGCGGAGTTCGCGTTCTACCTGAGAGCGGTGAAGGTGGAGGGGGACTTCTAGAGTGGTTAGGAAGTCTTCACCGAAAAGGATGCGGTGGCGGGATTTCATATCCAGGAATTCGATGGCGAAGACGTCGGCGGAACGTTTTAGTTCATCGCGGGTGAACAGGAGTGGAGGATGATTGCCTTTTTTGATCCACCATTCGGCTACGCCGTGGAGGGTTTCTAATTCTTTGGAGCCGGCGCGGGCTACCAGACAGAGGATGTTTAGGTCGGAGTGGCCTTCGTGAAATTCACCTGTGGCTGCGGAGCCGTAGAGGGCTACGGCTTGGAGGTTGTCTTTTGCGGCAGTTTGGAGGCGGTCGACTAGTTCTTTGAGTTTAGTTTCCATCTTTGTACTCTGCGAGTAACGGAGTGCCTCGTTTTTGGGTCGAACGTCGTCGTGCATCACGGGGGAGGAAGGTGGCGGAGGTTAAGAAAAGGACGCTCGAGTGAAAAGGGTCGGCCATGTATCGGTTGAGGTCCTTCGCTTTGTTCAGGATGACATTTTTCGAGTAGCGCAAGGGTTTCGAGTAGTGCAAGCGTGTACCCGTTAAGGACCGATCGGAAGATCGGCCACTACACGGTCCGGACAGAAGCCCAAGGCTTAGATAGTAGCTCACCAGCTGCCACCTGCGCCGCCGCCTCCGAAGTCCCCGCCGCCGAATCCACCGAAGCCGCCGCCTCCACCGCCACCGCCCGAGCCGCTGCCGCCGAAACCTCCGCCGCCCCAGCCTCTACGGCCCATGTTGGATGCGATGAGTGGAGCGATCCACCAGCCGCTGCCGCCACCGCCCCAGCCGCCGCGTCCTGAGGAGCCGCCGCTTTTCATCATCAGGTAAATGATTCCGAGCACGAAGAGAACCAGTAGGAGAGTGGCCGGTCCGCTGAGGGTGTGCTCTTGTTGGGGACGATGGCTGAAACGCATTTCCTGCGGCTCGGCGGTAAGGGTGACGCCGGCGTCTTGTGCGATTACGTCGGCGATGCGGCGGGTCATCAGGAGGGCTGCGGCGTCGTAGTTGCCTTGGCGGAGGATGGGCACGGCTTCGCGGCCGAAGCTGCCTACTTTGCCGTCGGGGAGGATGGGTTCCAGGCCGTAGCCTACTTGGATCCAGTATTTGTGGTCGTTCACGGCGAACAGGATCAACACTCCGCGATTGGATTGCTTTGGGCCTACGCCCCATTTGGTAGCTAGGTCGAAGGTGTAGTCCTCGATAGGTTGGCCGTTGGTGGTGGGGACGGTTACCAGGGCGATTTGGGCGTGGGCTTTTTGGTCGACTTCGGCGCAGAGAGTGGTGAGTTGGTCGCGAGCGGGTTGGCTTAGGACGTTGGCGAAATCGTTGACGTAGCCTTGCGGCTTGTATTGAGGCGAGGATGGGGTTTGAGATGGCGCGATGGAGGCCGTGCTCAGGGTCAGCGCGAGCAACAGAGCGCTCGGAATTATGCGGTACACGGGGAGTGCCGGAAGGGTGCGAATGAAGTGTCGCAGCATTTGATGTACCTGGTTAGCTTACCTTAGGTTGACCGCGTGAGTCGTTGGCGAGAGGTGGTATTCTCCCGTGCGGCGTTTTTATGGGTGGAAAAGGTTGGCGATGGAGAGCGAGCGTAGTTTTTTGGTTAGCGTTTTGACGGATGTGCAGTTTTGGGTGCCGGTGGTGGTGTTGGTTGCGGGGTTGGTTTTGTTGGTGGTGATTCGGTAGGGCTGGCGGTGGATGTTGGTCGAGGCCTGGGCGCTGGCAACGCCGCAGTGCGGTGCCCTCCCGTACAAGGGAGTTTTGTTGAATATGGAGACGGGTTTGAGTTCGGGGATGTTGGCCGACGCCGTGGCGGCTTCTCGGGCGCGCACGTTGCAAGTTGTAGGGATGTTGTCGGGATTTACTGCTGGGGCTTGGTTGGGGGCTGCTGAGGCCCCTACGAAGTTGGTGTCGGTGGGAATTTCGCCGGTGGTGATTTCGCTGATTATGGTGGTGGGGGTTTTTTGGGCTCGGTGGAGTGTGCCGGCTTTGATCTTGGGGACTTCTTCGATTCGGGCGGATGCGCGGCGCGCGCCTCATTTGATTATTTGGGCAGTTTTGGCGGGCTGTATTTGGGCGGTAGCGAATACTTTGACGATTTTTGCGATTCGTGATGTGGGCTTGAGTATTGCGTTTCCTTTGTGGAATTCGAATAGTTTGCTGGGGATTTTGTGGGGGTTTATTTTTTTCAATGAGTTGCGGCAGGCGGGTTGGCGGCGGTGGATTGGCGTGTTGGGTGGAGTTTTGGTGATGTGCTTCGGGGCTTGGATTTTGGCGGTGGCTTCAGCTTCGGCTGCGGCGGGTCCGGCTGCGCATGCTTGGCGGGGGATGGCGGCGGCGCTCGGGGCAGGGGTTTTGTGGGGGACGATGTATATCCCTTATCGGAAGGCTTATTTGACGGGGATGAATCCGCTTTCGTTCGTTACATTTTTTACGTTTGGGGAAGTGGGAATGATGGCGGCTTTGGCGATTAGCTTTACTGGGACTGTCGGATTGTGGCATCAGCTTGTCGCGGCTCGAGGAGTTTTGTTTTGGTTGATGCTGGGGGGATTTGTTTGGGTGATCGGGGATTTGTTTCAGCAGTATGCGGCGAAGTATGTGGGGATCAGCCGGGGGATTCCGCTTTCGAATTCGAACCAGATTTGGGGACTGCTTTGGGGTGTTTTTGTTTTTGGGGAATTGCATGGGCGGGGGGCGGCGACTTATGGGCAGGTGGTGGGTGGGTCGCTATTGATGATGTTGGGAGTCGGGGCGATTGTATTTTCCTCGGCTGCGGGGGCGGAGCAGGTGCGGTGGAGGGAAGCGGCTCTGCGTGAGGGGGAGCGCTATGGCGTGGCGGCCGATTTCGTGGAGGCGCGGATGGACGGGCGGGCTGCGATTGGGGAAGTTACGGGTGGGCGGCGGTGGTGGGATTTTGTTCTGATCGCGGCGGCTACTGGCGTGTTTGTTTTCTTTGGAGCGATGGCGCGGGTGCCGCAGATGGCTTTCCATTGGGGGCCAGCGTTGATTTTGAGCTTGGTTAGCTTGGGGATGTTGGTGGGGTGTGCCGTTGTGATTTGGCGGACTACGCGGTTTCAGTGACAGGTAACAGGGAGAAGTCGGACGACCAAGACGGAAAAAGATTTAACGCACAGGGCGCGGATGTCGGGACACCGGGAGCGCCCAGAGGTCCGGGAGTGGGTGACAATTGGAGAGGTGGTTGGTTGAACGCTGACGGAGACAATTGGCTCGATACGGAATGACCAAACCAGATGCGGTGGATGTGGTGGGAGTGGGGTTGAATGCTACCGATACGATCATTCCGGTGCCAGAGTATCCGGCGCGAGGGTCCAAGGTGGCGTTTCGGTCGGCCAGTGTTTTGCCAGGGGGGCAGGTGGCTTCGGCAGTGGCGGCTTGCCAGATGTGGGGATTGCGGACGCGGTACGTGGGAAAGGTTGGAGATGATGCCGCTGGCCATTTGCATCGTGAGGAGTTTGCGCGACTTGGCGTCGAGGCCCGTCTGGTTACGGCGGAAGGTTGCGCCAGCCAGCAGGCTTTTATTCTGGTGGACGATAAAGGGGAGCGGACTGTTTTGTGGAAGCGGGATGAGCGGTTGACGCTGCGGCCTGCGGAGTTACAGCGAGAATGGGTTACCGATGCGCGGGTGTTGCATGTGGATGGGCACGATACCGCTGCGGCGGCGGTGGCGGCCGGTTGGGCGCGAGAGGCGAGCGTGCCGGTGATTGCGGATTTGGATGAACTTTATCCTGGCGTTGAGGAGTTATTGCCGAAACTGGATTATTTTGTGAGTAGCCGCGATATTCCTGGACGGCTGACCGGCGAGCCAGATTTGCGGAAGGCGCTGCGGGAAGTGCGCCGGAGATATGGATGTGTGCTGGCTGCGGCAACTTTGGGCGAGGACGGGGTGCTGGCTTGGGATGGGATCAAGTTCTGGCATGCGGCAGCTTATCGAGTGGAGGTGCTCGATTCGATTGGGGCTGGGGATATTTTTCACGCGGGATTTATTTTTGGCCTTTTGCAAAAATGGCCGCTGCAAAGGCAATTGGATTTTGCTTGCGCGGCTGCGGCTCTGAACTGCATGGCAGTGGGGGCGCGAGGCGGCATTCAGCCGGTTGAGCGCATCGAAAAATTGATGGAGACTGGCGGGCGGCATGGGTCGGATTCCATTTTGCGTGTCTAGCAAAAAAAGCGCCCGGCAACCTTCGCCGCTCACTGTAAACGGTCGGCGCCGCTGCTGCGGAGAACAACGGAAAGATGTAGACCGCGCGGGGGCGCGCGTAGTGCTTCGACTTGGTGTCGTTACCAACAGGGAAGCGGGCTAGCAGATGCGGAATGGGCCCGCGCTCGCGGACTTATACTGGGAACGGGGTCGTCCATGTTGCCGAGCAAAGGCTTATATTTGCCGCCTGCTACAATTCATTGTCCGGTTGACCATTTGCGGATGACTTTCCGGCCGGGCGTGAATGTTTATCGATGCAATTGGCCTGGTTGTCCGGTGGCGTATTCACTGGAAACCGGCTACTACCGTTTGCCGGAACAAGGGAATATGAGCGCCAGGGAAGTGTTTTATGGAGAGCAAGCCATTTGCTTGTGCGAAAAGGATGACGCGCACCAGTTGTATATCGAAGACTTCGTGACGAACCTGCGAGTACGATTTTGGGTGTGTCCGGTTCGAGGGTGCGGGTATGAGGTGTCGCAACGGTTGGAAAAGACGGCGGATGGATGGAGGACTTGCGGGTCGTTCGAGCAGAGCAAGGCTGTGAGGATTCGGCGATAGACGGATGTTCCGAATGTGAGGTCTTTTACTTTGTGGGTATCGCGATTTTGCAGAGCTTAGGTTTAAGAGATTGGCCCTTTGGGTCTAAAGCACAATGAGCCTTCCGAACAGTTTACGTGCGCATACGTTACCTTTAGAGTTGCGAGAGCTAAGGGAAGCAAAATGACGAGTCGCACCCTGACCGCGTTCGCGATCATGCTGATGTTTGCCGGGACGGCCCGGTGTCAGCAGATCCAGGTTCGGAATCACAACTACCTCGCGGCTACTGGAAAATGGAAAAGTGATTCGGCGATGGTAAAGCCTGGAGACCCCTCCGCAAATGTGGAGATTGAGTGCGATAAGAATATTGCGTTGTGCGCGGTGGCGGAAGGCAAGAACCTGGCGGGCGAGGGAAATCTGTTTACGCGGCTGGATGTGACTCCGGTGCATTATACGATTATCCATTGGGACAGCACCGGTTTGGTCGCGCAGACCTCGGCACGCGATTGCGTGATCGAGAAGTTGGTCGTTGATTTTAAAACCAAGAGTGTGACCATGACGGAGACGCCGAAGAGCAAAGGCTCCGGCGAGGATAATGAGTTTTGCAGTGTGTTTACGAAGACGGTTACGTCGCGATTGGTGCGTTCGAATAGTTAGCCGTCATCCGCGCCTTGCCGATTGTCGTTTGGAATTTTTTGGTCGGCGTTCTCTCATTTCTAAATCCATTTCCGGATGTGGCGGTTAGGGCTACGGCTCGCTGGGACGCGCTGAAGCGCGCCCCTACATTTTGGTGGCTGCGCGGGGCGTTAGGATTTGATGGTGCCGGAAGCTTGGTCCCACGTTGTTGGAGCTTTGCGGAAGAACGATTCATTGGCCATATGGCAGGCTAGGGCGGCGTGGTGGCCGAAGATCACGTCCTCGGTTACGGTGCCGCGGTTGCGGACGGCTTGGAAAAAGGTCCAAAGGTGAGGTTTTAATTCATCGTAGGAGACGCTGCTGAAGCTGAAACCTTCGGGCGCCGGCTCCTTGCCGGGAACCGGGTCATGTTCCTGGTGCCACTTTTTTGAATATTCTTCGTGCATGGCTCTCGGAAAGCTGGCGGCGTAATAGCTTGGGCTTTCGTCCCTACCGGACTGCGGGGAATAGGTGATTGAGGTTGGGGTGACATCCAGAATGCCCTTCGAGCCTTGGAAGCGGTAGTTTTCGGGCGTCTCGGTTCCGAGATTTAGGCGCAAATAGAGCGGCGCTGGCGTCGATTTGAATTCGAACAACGTGGCGAGGACATCCGGCATGTTGCGGCCATCTTTCCAGCGGAGTATGCCGCCGCTGGCTTGCGCCCGCGCGGGGGCTTCATTGAGGCCGAGCATAAAGAACGCGCCGCTGACCAGGTGAACCAACAGGTCGCCGGCGACGCCGGTGCCATATTCCTTCCAGCAACGCCATCGCGCGAAGGTCTTTGGAGATTTGTCGGGATCCCAGGGGCGCTTGGGGAGTACGTCGAATTGCCAAGTATCCCAATCGAGATTTTGCGGCGAGAGATCGAACGGCGGCGGATATTCCCACGCGCCATTGGGATCATTGCGGCCCATGGAGCCTTCTACCAGCATCAGGTCGCCGATCATGCCTTGGGCGATGAGTTCTTTGGCTTTGGCGCAGATTACGGAGCTGACGCGCTGGGAGCCGATCTGAATGATGCGGCCGCTGGATTGGCCGGCTTTTACCATGGCCACGCCGTCGGCTGCGTTGTGGGACATGGGCTTTTCGCAGTAGATATCTTTTCCTGCGGCTACGGCGTCGACTACTACCTTTTTGTGCCAGAAATCGGGGACTGCGGCGACGATGCAGTCGATGTCTTTGTTATCGAGCAGTTCCTGGTAGTGGCGCGTGACAGGGAGATTCGGTTTGCCTGTGATTTCGCGGGCCAATGTGTGGCGGCCGTCGTAGAGATCGGCGGCGGCTATGCATTCTACGCCGGGGAGTTGGATGGCGTTGGGGAGCAGGCCGGAACCTTGCATGCCTACGCCGATGATGCCGAAACGGATGCGATCATCCGCGCCGACACCGGGATACGAAGCGGCCTTCAGGCGGGGGTCATGCAGGAAGATCGAGTTGGTTGCGGCTAGGGCGCCGGCGGTGACCGCCGTACGTTGGAGGAATTCGCGGCGGGTTAGGTCTTTTTTCACTGGATTGCCCTTTCAAAGGACCTGGATTTCGAAGAGCTCAATTCGAGATTCGAGAGACGGAAAGAAAAAGACGAAACTCGGCGAATTTTGGAATTAACTGCCGAGATGGGGCACAGCAGTGCTGTACCCCTACAAGTTATTTGAGGGATTGCGCGATTATGGCGGCTCATTCGTGGAGAGGTTGGACGGCTACTTCTTTGAAGAAGACGATGTCGTTGTCGCTGTGGTTTTGCAGTCCGATGTAGCCTTGGTTGGGGCGGATGCCGCGTTGCGGTTCGAAATCGAATTTGCGGGCGGGGACGGGTTGACCTTCGGTGTAGTCGGTGACCTTTACGTCGTTGAGCGTGACTACCGTGTGCGGGCCGTCTAGCGTGATTAACATGGTGTTCCATTCGGGGCCTGGTTTGCCTGGACGGGCTAGAGGTTTGGTCAGGGAATACAGCGTGCCGGTTACGTGGTACTCGTCTTCTTTGGAGTCTTCGGGTTGGTTGTCGATTTGGACTTCGTAGCCGTAGTGGACTGGCATCCAGGGTTCGCGGGGCTCTACTGGAATGCGGATGAAGACGCCGGAGTTGTCGTTGTGGTCGCGCATTTTGTAGACGACTTTGATGCGGCAGTCGCCGAATTTTTCCGCGGTCCAATAGAGAAGACCCATGCCGCCGTGGGTGCGGATCAGGCCATCTTCTACGCTGTCTTCGCCGGGGCCTACGTGTTTCCAGCCTTCGAGATTCCTACCATTGAAGAGTTGCCGCCAGTTCTCGGGCTTGGCATTGGAGTGCGAATGGTTGGGCAAGGCTAGAACCACGAGGATTGCCAAGGACGATAGAAGAAAGTTGCGCATCTTGGGGCTCCTTTTTTCCGTTGGTTATCGTAGACGATGTGTGCAGGTGGAGCAAGGTTTAGTCGAGATTGGATAAAAGGCGAGGGCCCAGCGGACCTGAGCATTTTGGCATTGACCGAGCCGGGGCGCAGCCGGGGCGCCCCTACAGGTGATTCGATGATTCCGACAAACTAGGCGGCCGCCTATACTTCGGAGCGCGCAGGAGATCCGCTCTCGGTACGCCGTCTCGCAGATCGTTACGGCTTCGCCGTTCTCGATTGCGCTAATGAGCTTGGACAGTCTTTTCTTTGCATCGGCAACATCGATCTTGATAGCACGAATGATAGCTATTGCATCATCGCTACGTCGAGGTTGTCCGGATGCGCATACCGTAGAAGGAGCGGTGAACAAAGATGAACGAGATGACGAAGAAGACTGCGGCTAGGATGTGCGTCAAGTTGGCGCCTTGGGAAGCGGTTAGCTGGACGGCGAGCTCTACAGCTAGCAGACCGAATAGGGTGGTGAACTTGATCACCGGATTCAGGGCTACCGAGCTCGTGTCTTTGAAGGGATCGCCTACTGTGTCGCCTACTACGGTGGCGTCGTGGAGCGGGGTTCCTTTTTGTTTCAGCTCGACTTCTACGATTTTCTTGGCATTGTCCCAGGCGCCGCCGGCGTTGGCCATGAAGATGGCTTGGTAGAGTCCGAAGATGGCGATGGAAAAGAGATAGCCGATGAAGAAGAAGGGCTCAACGAACGAGAAAGACAGGGTTGCGAAAAAGACTGCGATAAAGATGTTCAACATGCCTTTTTGCGCGTATTTGGTGCAGATCTCGACGACCTTTTTGCTGTCGGCGACGCTGGCGGCGGCTGCGCCGTCCAGTTTTATGTGGGCTTTGATGAACTCAACAGCCCGATAAGCACCGGTTGTTACTGCTTGGGTGCTGGCACCTGTAAACCAGTAGATCATCGCGCCACCAGTGATTAACCCTAGAACGAACGGCGCGTGGAGGAGCGAAAGCTTGTTTACATTTTCGGTCAGGCCGTGGGTCAAGGCCATGATGATGGAGAAAATCATGGTTGTGGCCCCGACTACCGCGGTGCCGATCAGCACGGGCTTGGCTGTAGCTTTGAAGGTGTTGCCTGCGCCGTCGTTGGCTTCCAGCATTTCTTTGGCGCGTTCGAAATTTACGTCGATGTTGTAGTCCTTCTTTAGCTCGGCCTTGATGTTAGGGACTTGTTCAATTAGCGAGAGTTCGTAGACCGATTGCGCGTTGTCGGTGACCGGGCCGTAGGAGTCCACCGCGATGGTGACCGGCCCCATGCCCAGGAAGCCAAACGCTACCAGGCCGAAAGCGAACACCGGGGCGGCAATCATCAGGCCGCCTAGTCCCATATTGCTGATCAAATAGCCTACAGACATCAGGACCACCATGGCTAGGCCGATGTAGTAGGCGGAGAAGTTGCCGGCTACGAAGCCGGACAGGATTCCGAGCGACGCACCACCTTCTTCGGCCGAGCTCACCACTTCTCGTACGTGTCGCGATTCGGTGGAGGTGAACACTTTGACTAATTCGGGAATGACGGCGCCTGCCAGCGTGCCGCAGGAAATGATGGTGGCGAGTTTCCACCACTGGGTGGTGTCTCCGCCAAGAGTTGGAATGATCAGCGAGGAGATCCAGTAGGTGAAGGCGATGGAAACGATCGACGTGATCCATACCAGGGAAGTGAGCGGGGCCTCGTAATTCATTTCGTCCGCATTGCCATATTTGGCTTTCGCAATAGCCCCATTGATGAAGTAAGCGGCGGCGCTGGCGACCAGCATGACGATGCGCATTACAAAGATCCAGACCAGCAGCTGGACTTGGACCGTGGGGCTTTTTACGCCTAGAAGAATGAAGGTGATTAGGGCTACGCCGGTTACGCCGTAAGTTTCGAAGCCGTCGGCGCTGGGACCCACAGAGTCGCCGGCATTGTCGCCGGTGCAGTCGGCGATTACGCCGGGATTGCGAGCGTCGTCTTCTTTGATCTTGAAGACGATTTTCATCAGGTCGGAACCGATGTCCGCGATTTTGGTGAAGATGCCGCCAGCTATACGGAGCGCGGCGGCGCCGAGCGACTCACCAATGGCGAAACCTATAAAGCAAGGACCTGCATAGTCGCCGGGAATGAAAAGGAGGATGAGCAGCATCATTAAGAGCTCGACGCTGATGAGCATCATGCCAATGCTCATCCCTGCTTCGAGCGGTGTGTGGTAGATCGGATAAGGCTTCCCGCGCAAGCTGGCGAAGGCGGTACGCGAGTTCGCGAAGGTGTTCACGCGGATACCGAACCACGCGACGCCGTAGCTGCCGGCGATGCCCACAAGACTGAATGCGAGAATGATCGGGAGGGTGACCGCGACTGACTTGCCCGGCACCGGAGCGAGCACGCCGAAATAGAGAACGATGACCACCGCGATGAACAACCAGAGAAGCAGCAGGAACTTGCCCTGGGTGAAAAGGTACGTTTTGCAGGTTTCGTAGATCAGCTCGGAGATGTCGCGCATCGAGCGATGCACGGGCAGATTCTTCAGCCGGCTATAAATGACCAAGCCGAAGATCAAGCCGAACACGCAAAAAAGGATGCCGAAGAGCAGCAGTTGGTGGCCGTCGATACCGAGAAATTGGACTTGCGACAGGTCGGGGAGCTTCAGGCCAGCCTCGCCCGCTGCTTCCTGAACTTCCTTGGCGAAACATTGGGCGGCGGTTAGCAACGAAAGCGTGGCGGCAATGGCCCCAAATTTTACGATTCGACGTGCCAGTGACCGGGCACTCGTAAGCCAGGTGCGCATGAACACTCCTCCAGTATCTAAAACGAATTGTGGACGAAACTTTACCGAGTGGCCGCGACGCGGTCCACTACCCTGATCTCTCGCTGCCCAACACACGACATTAACAGGACTGGGACTTACGATCCGAAAGCCGCGGTCCTGTCTACCCGACAGAACGACTCGGCAGCCAGCCGATCGCTAAACGAACCGCTCGCCAAAGTGCTGGAGTTTATAACATTTAGCGGGTGGCGGGTCAAACCAGTCAAAGCGCATGCAACCGCACGACAATACCTATTGGCGAACAAATGGTAACATGCCACAGCATTTTTGGGCGTGACTTGGTGGAAGGTTACCCTAGAATGGACAGACCCTAGGCGGGGACCATGAGCACTCAAGCTATGACAACCGCGCAGTCGCGGAACGCCGCCCCTTTGTTCGGATTGGGCGAACTGCGGCATGACTGGACGCGCAGCAAGGTCGAGCAGATTTACCGGACGCCGCTCACCGAATTGGTGTTTCGGGCGCAAAGCGTGCACCGGCAGTCGCACGCGCCGGATCGCGTGCAGACCTGCCAGTTGATTTCGATCAAGACAGGTGGATGTCCGGAAGACTGTGCCTATTGCCCACAGAGCGCGCACTACGACACGCCGGTCGAGCGTCAGGGCTTACTGGACGCCCAGCACGTGATTGGTGTGGCACGAGAAGCGGCCGGGCGAGGCGTGACGCGATTTTGTATGGGAGCGGCATGGCGCCAGGCTCCGGAGGGCGTGGAATTCGAGCGCGTTCTGGAGATGGTGCGCGGCGTGTCGGCCCTGGGGATGGAAGTCTGCTGCACGCTGGGAATGTTGAACGAAGGGCAGGCAACGCGACTGAAGGATGCTGGTCTGTCGGCCTATAATCACAATCTCGATACATCTCCGGAATTTTACGGTTCGATTATCAGTACGCGGGTTTATGATGATCGCTTGCGAACACTGGCGGCGGTTCGCAAGGCTGGCATCACCGTTTGCTGCGGCGGGATTTTAGGTATGGGCGAGCGTGAGGCGGACCGCATCGGCTTGCTGCAACAACTGGCAACGCTGCAGCCACACCCGGAAAGCGTGCCCATCAACATGTTAGTGCGTGTCGAAGGGACGCCCTTGGCGGCGATGCCCGCGCTGGATCCCCTCGAGATGGTGCGGGCGATTGCAACCGCGCGGATCTTGATGCCGGCATCACGAGTGCGACTGGCCGCCGGGCGAAAGCAGCTGTCGCCGGAGGCGGTTACGCTGTGTTTTCTTGCGGGTGCGAATTCCATTTTCGTAGGCGAAAAACTTTTGACCACGCCCAATCCTGGACCGGATGAAGACGAACGACTGCTGCAAACTTTGGGACTGAAGCCTCTCGAATCGCATGCCATCTGAATTCCACAGGTCATTCCAGCGAGAAGTCGAAGACGGCTTGCGCGGCCTGGAGGCGCGAGATCAACGGCGGTCGCTGGCCGACATTCGCGGCGTGAACTTGTGCTCGAACGATTATCTGGGCTTGGCGGAGTCGGACACCCTGCGGGCCGCGGTCGTGGATGCCGTGCGCGAGGCGCCACGAGTTGGCGGTACCGGCTCGCGGTTGCTTTCCGGGAATACCAGGGCGTGGGAACAAGTTGAGCACGAGTTTGCGGAATTTGCCGGAACGGAATCGGCTCTTTATTTTGGAAGCGGTTATGCGGCGAATGTCGGACTACTGACGGCGGTGTTGCGGAAGAGCGACGTGATTTTCTCGGATCAGTTGAACCACGCCAGCTTGATCGATGGCTTGCGATTGTCCGGCGCGCGGAAGGTGATTTTTCCTCACCTTGATTTGAACGCGCTGGAGGCTGGCTTGCGGACTCAAGCCAAAGCCGACTGGCCCGGGCGAAGATTCGTGGTTACCGAATCGGTTTTCAGCATGGATGGCGATGTGGCGCCGTTGCCGGAGATAAGCGCGTTGTGCGAACGATTTGGCGCTGGCCTGATTGTGGACGAGGCGCACGCGACCGGGGTTCATGGACCGTCGGGGCGCGGGATGGCCCTCGCCGCGGGCTTGACGGGCGGCTTGGTGGGCGTGACGCATACGTGCGGCAAGGCTTTGGCAAGTGCGGGCGCGTTTGTTTGCGGCAGCGCGGCGTTACGGGAGCATTTGATCAATCATGCGCGAACCTTCATTTTCAGCACGGCGATGCCGCCATATTTGTCCGGGCAAATTCGCGCTGCTCTGCGTCTTGCGCAAGGCATGGATGCGGAAAGAGCCGCGTTACTGGCCGGATCGCGCCGGCTGGCTGCGCGCTTGCAAGCACAGGGTTACGATACGGCAAACAGCAGCACACAAATCGTGCCGGTGGTGATCGGCGGAAATGGCGAGGCGCTGGCCGCGGCTGAATATTTGGGGGCGGAAGGATTTGCCGTGCGAGCGATTCGTCCGCCGACGGTGGAGGACGGGCGCGCGCGTTTGCGGTTGTCGGTTACCTGTGCGATTGCTTCGGCTGATCTGGAACGATTGGAGAATTGTCTGACAACTTGGCGATCGCAGCGACTGGCGGCGGCGGCGGCGGGGTGCTCTTGAGGAATCACTTTTTCATCACCGGAACGGATACCGGCGTGGGGAAGACGACGCTGTCCGCGCTGCTCTGTGCGGCGCTGGACGCCGTGTATTGGAAACCGATCCAGACCGGGACACTGGAGGGTTCGGATCGCGTGACCGTGATGCGGCTGGCCGGAATCGGCACGGATCGCACGCTCGATGAAGTCTACAAATTTGTGCCGCCGGTGTCGCCCGATCTCGCGGCGCGATGGGCAGGAACGGAAATCGATCTGGCCCGCATTACTTTGCCCACCAGCCTGCACAACGATTGGTTGGTGGTGGAAGGTGCGGGCGGCGTTTTGGTACCGATCAATCAGAAGCAATTCATGCTGGACATGATGGTGAAGTTCATGCTGCCAGTTATTCTGGCGGCCCGTAGCGGCGTCGGGACCATCAATCACACCTTGCTGACCCTAGCGGCTTTGCACGCGGCGGAACTGCCGGTGCACGGCGTAGTACTAATCGGCGACCAGAACCGTGAGAACCGGGAGACCATCGAGCGATTCGGGCATGTACGTGTCATTGGCGAGATCCCGCGTTTGCCAAATTTGCATCGAACTGCGTTGATGCAGGTCTTCATGAATAATTTCGACCGCGCCGCCTTTGCACAATAACCCGCCGCCCGGAAGCGCCCGCGGTCGAAGCTGATCTCCGCAACTCTCTATCAATACAAATTCAACTTATACTTTGATGCCATGAGCGCTCCCGACTGGCTGAAGGTTGATCATATCTGGCTTCCGTACACACAAATGAAGGCGGTAGAGTTGCCCGTGCCGGTCGTCTCGGCGCACGGCGTGCGGCTGCAACTCACGGATGGAAGGGAATTGATCGACGGGATCGCGAGCTGGTGGACGGCGTGTCATGGGTATGGACATCCACATATCCTACGAAAAGTTTCCCAACAGTTAGAGAAGATGCCGCACGTGATGTTTGGAGGATTGGCACACGAGCCGGCGTATCGCTTGGCGCAGCGACTGGCGGCGGCGTTGCCGGGCGATCTGAACCGCGTGTTCTTCACGGAATCGGGGTCGGTTGCCGTGGAAGTGGCGTTGAAAATGGCGGTGCAGTATTGGCTGAACCAAGGCCAGCGGCGCACAAAGTTCGTAAGCTTTCGACACGGATATCACGGCGATACCTTCGCGACGATGGCGGTTTGCGATCCAGACGAGGGAATGCACAAAGTGTTTCGCGGAGTCGTGCCAGAGCAATTTTTAGCGGCGTTGCCTGACTCGAAAGAAAATCATGATGATTTGGATCGCGTGTTAGCGACAAATCGACAAGAGATCGCGGCTGTGATTGTCGAGCCTTTGATTCAGGGTGCGGGCGGAATGAAGTTCCATGGCGCCGAGGTACTGGCCGACCTCAAGGCCTTGTGCGAGCGACACGATGTGCTGCTTATTTTCGATGAGATTTTTACCGGGTTTGGCCGCACGGGCACGTTGTTTGCGTGTGAGCAAGCAGCGGTCCTGCCAGACATAGTCTGTCTTTCAAAAGCGCTGACGGGTGGGACGATGCCGCTGGCTGCCACCATTGCGACCGAGCGTATTTACGAGAAATTTCTGTCCGATGATCCGGGCACGGCGCTGATGCACGGGCCGACATACATGGCTTATCCCTTGGGTTGCGCTGCGGCGAATGCCTCGCTCGATTTGTTCGATAGCGAACCTCGATTGCAGCAGGTGTCCGCAATCGAGGCCCAATTGAAAGAAGAATTGGCTCCCTGCCAGCGAGTGGCCGGAGTGCGCGACGTTCGCGTGAAGGGCGCCGTAGGCGTGGTGCAAATGGATCGTCCCGTTGCAGCAGCAGAGCTCCGAGCACGTTTCGTCGAAAAAGGCTGCTGGATTAAGCCGTTTGGCGATGTCATTTACCTCACGCCGCCGTTCATCATTGAGGAAGCAGATTTGTCAGCGCTAACCCGAGCGATTGAGGGAGTCTTAACCGGCCGCTAAGATCTCTTTGCGAAGCCAAACGACCCTCGTCGGACATCGCCAGTGCATTCCTCTGCTAGACTCGGTGGAACTCTATAGGAGCAACCTCATTTGCCGGCGAATTTGCATGGGTGGAAGCAGAAAATTGTGGCGCTTGCCGGCGGACTCGGTGCTCCAGGGTTATTTCTCATTTCTTTTCTCGACTCGTCTGTTCTGACGTTCCCAGTGATCAACGATTTGTTGTTGATTAACCTTTCCGTTCAGCGGCCGGCGCGCATGATGTTGTACGCAGCGATGGCTATGCTCGGCTCGACGCTGGGATGCGTGCTCTTGTATTTTTTAGCAGAGAAAGGCGGCGAAGCTGTTTTCCATAAGAAAGTGGGGCCGCGGGGCGCGAAGATCCGGGATTGGGTGGAAAGGAACGGATTTGCCGGGATGCTGGTTGCTGCGCTGCTGCCTCCGCCAACTCCGTTCAAATTTTTCGTGCTGGCGGCGGGAGTTTTTGAGGTGCCGCTGTTGAGCTTTACGTCGGCAATTGCGTTGGCGCGGGCGGTTCGCTATTTTGCGATCGGGTATTTGGCGGTGCGGTATGGCCAGCAGACCCTGCCGTTTTTGGGGCAGCATAAATTAGCGGTTGCGACGGTGGTGGTTGTGCTGGTAGCCGGGAGCTACGCGATTTCGCGATTCCTTTTTCGCGAAGAGCAAATCGTCGCGAGCGGCAAATAGACGCCCACGGCGCAATTTAGTGCCGGAGGTAGTCCCGTCCCCACAGCAGTTCGTCCTGCCGGATCCTTCCATCCGAATCGGCTTGGATCACCGCGATGATTTCGTGACGAGGGTCGCCGGAGACAGCGTAGCGCAGGTCTTGGATTTGGACTACATAACCTTCCAGTGTTTTTTCGATGCTTGCTTTCGGGAAGCTCGCGACGCGCAGAAATTGCTTCGCTGCTTCAGTGTTCTGAGCGCGATCGAGGATCGGCGAAGGCTCGGGCTTGAACAGAATCGTGCCATTCTCTGGATCAAAGGATGCGCCCGGGGTAGCGTCGATGATGAGTTCCTGCAAAGCGCGATCGGTTTCCACGATGGCGTGCCACGTGAAAGGCGAGACGGATTCCGCATAGGCACTGGAACGGCGGGCTGGTTCGCCACGGTAGGTGCGTGCTTGGATGGCCGCTAATGCACCGGCATGGAAGTTTGCCCGCGCACCCACATACAAAACGACCAGCCCGAGACCGATGCTTGCGCCGACGCGGCCACGCGGTGCTTTGCTTTTGGCACCTATCTCGTCGCTGACGAGTCGCGAAAGTTCCGGCAGGACTAGCGCGGCAACCAGGATCGCGACGATCCATGGATCGATGCTCGGCAGCCAATCGGCCGCCACGCGATGCGCGCTGAATGGCCAGAACAGAGCGATTCCGCTGGATTGACACGCGTCCATGGCAATATGCAAAAAGCTGGAGAGCAAGAACGCGCCTATTAAAGCTGTTTTCGATGTTTTCGCGGGCGGCAGTTGGCGGATGGCCGAAAAATAGAGAACGCCGATCAAGCCGAATGCCGCTGCCGCGATCACCGAGTGCGTGTAGGTGTGACGCCAGTCCAAGTAGGCCGATGGACCGAAAAGGGAGCTCAGAGCGTCGAGGTCGGCGATCGTTCCGGCCGCAATGATAAGCATCCAGGCCGGTAGCGGTGCCCGGGGAACAAGGATACGAGTGACGGCGACCGACGCCAAGGCGTGTGTGCCTGCATCCATTTTCGAAATTTAGGCGTTCCCGTGGAGCTTCTGGGCGACGCCGTTCTGTGGAACGAGAAGTTTTAGTGCACGCGGAACGATTTTGAACTCAATCGGTAAACGAGCGAGCGGTTCGCCGTCAATCTGGGCGTAGACCGGGTTGCTGTCGAGAGGTTCGCAAATAATCGATTCGGCTTTCCAGAAGTGCACGCCGTCCGTTCCTCGGAGTTTTTCAAACCACAAACTGGGCAGATAACTCAGGTATCGGAAGCCACTCTGGGTCGTGAGGGCCATGACCTCGAACTGATCTTCGTAGAGATCGGCGGCGGTAGTGATTTTGAACGGTCCGCCATAGTGCTTGGTCCGTCCGACGACCACCAATGTCGCATCGAGTTTCTGATCGCCGGTGACGACGCGAAAACAGGGAAACTTGTAGCGGAAAACCTCGCGCGCGCCCTGCCACCAATATGCCAGAATGCCGACCTTCGCTTTGAGGTCCAGATCGATGGCGTAGACGATCATGCCATCCGGCCCGGCGCCGGCGACGCTCAGAAAATAGCGCTTTTTCTCCTGCTCAAGCAAGGGCGTTGCCAGGCCCAACGCGATCTCTTTGATTTCTCCATGAAGTAATTTCTTCGCAGCGCCTGGGATGTTCCACGGTAAGCCCAGCTCCTTGGCGAGTATGTTGGCGGTACCGCCGGGGAGCAGCGCGAGCGGAACGCGATGGCCGTTCTGGGCGCCGGCCAAACCGTTCACCACCTCGTTCAGTGTGCCGTCTCCGCCGCAGGCGATTACCAATTGCCGCCCCTCGACTGTGGCACGCCGGGCCATGTCGATGGCGTCGCCGGGGCCGCGGGTCTCAATCAATTCTGCTTCGATGCCGCCAGCGGACAAAATTCGGCGGGCTTGGTCGAGCAAGCGGCGTCGCCCGTTCCCGCCATTCCCGGCATTCGGGTTATGAATCAGCAACGCGTTTTGAAGATTGACCGTCATGAACCGTCCTAGTCTCAGGCTGCTCTCCGGCACGATGGCCGCGCGCGCCGCGAACACTCCATTCTATATAATATGATGCAGATTAACGTGAATGTTCTTTCGAGGATTCCCATGGCCAAGGCTGGGGCGGCAAAGCAGGAAATCGAAGAGCTGCGGGACAAGATCCGCCATCATGATTATCACTATTATGTTTTAGACGATCCCGAAGTGTCGGACGCCGCCTACGACAAGCTGATGAACCGCTTGAAGGAGTTGGAGGCGGCGAACCCAAAACTGATCACGCTGGACTCGCCGTCGGCAAGAGTGGGCGGAACGCCGCGGGCGGGGTTTCAAACGGTGCGGCATGCGCGCCCGATGCTAAGTCTTGATAATGCGTTTTCATACAACGTGTTGAGGGATTTCGATCGTCGAGTCAGGCAGGGAAGCGGCCGCGAAAAAATTGAATATGTTGCCGAACATAAGTTCGACGGGCTGAGTATTTCGTTGCAATACAAAGCAGGTGTGCTGGTTCGGGGCGTCACGCGAGGGGATGGCACGACCGGCGAGGATGTCACACCTAACGTCCGAACCATTCGTTCGGTGCCCTTGCGCATCGATGCCAGTTTGTTGAAAAAAGCCAAGCTGCCCGCGGCATTTGAGGTGCGCGGGGAAGTTTTGATGACGCGCAAATCGTTTGAAGCGATGAATCGTCAACAGGAAAAGACCGGCGGAAAGATTTTCGTCAATCCTAGAAACGCGGCGGCGGGATCGGTGCGTGTGCTCGATCCTTCGATCACTGCGCAACGGCGCCTGGAGTTTTTTGCGTACTACCTGCTCGTCAACGGAGAAGAGCCATTTCCTAAGCACTCGGAGTCTTTGCTGGCGTTGAAAGAATTGCGCTTCCGGGCGTCCGACGATTGGAAGCTTTGCGACGGCATCGAGAAGGTCCTGGAATACTGCGACACGTGGGAGCCGAAACGCGCGGCTCTGCCGTATGAAATCGATGGTGTGGTGATCAAAGTCAATTCGACGCCAATTCAGCATGAACTGGGGTTTACAGCCAAAGCGCCGCGCTGGGCCATCGCCTACAAATATCCTGCCCGGCAAGAGACCACGGTCGTGAATGATATTCGCGTGCAGGTAGGGCGGACCGGAACGCTCACGCCGATTGCTGTTCTTGAACCTGTGCAAGTCGGAGGGGTCACCGTTAGCCGTTCGACACTGCACAACATGGATGAAATCGATCGGCTCGGATTGCATATTGGCGATAGGGTGTTGATCGAGCGGGCCGGCGAAGTGATCCCCCACGTTCTGAAAGTGGTGAAAGAAGGCGCCGACCGCAAGGAATTCCGCATGCCGACGAAGTGCCCGGAGTGCGGCAGCGCGATACATAAAGCGGAAGACGAAGTGGCTTATCGTTGTGTAAATGCGGCGTGCCCCGCGAAGCGTAAAGAATCGCTTTTACACTTCGCGAGCAGGCACGCGATGGATATCGACGGCCTCGGCGACAAGATCGTGGATCAGCTGGTGGACAAAGGACTAGTGAAGGATGTCGCCGATCTGTATTCGCTAAAGCTGGACGATGTCGTCGCGCTGGAACGCTTCGCTGAAAAATCAGCGCAAAACCTAGTGAATGAAATTGAGGGCAGCAAGAAAAATTCGCTGGCCAGGCTGATCTATGCGCTGGGCATTCGCATGATCGGCGAGCGAACAGGCCAACTTCTAGCCGCGCATTTCTCGTCGCTGGATGAGTTGGCTGCGGCCAGTGAAGAGCAGTTGCTCCAAGTCGGGGAGGTCGGACCCAAGGTAGCGGCTAGCATCGCTGAATTTTTCTCGGAGTCGGCTAACCAGCGCATCATCAAGAAACTGGATAAGGTCGGTGTTCGACCCACCACCGAAAAGCGCGTGCTGAAGAGCCAAAAGTTTGCAGGCAAGTCGTTCGTGTTCACTGGTGGACTCGCCAATCGCTCCCGCGAAGCAGCTGCCGAACTGGTGCAGCAACACGGCGGCAAGATTTCCGGCTCCGTCAGCAAGAAAACGGACTACGTCGTAGTCGGCACCGACCCCGGCTCAAAGTACGACAAAGCCAAGGAACTGGGTGTTCCCGTCCTCACCGAATCTGAATTCGACAAGCTCATTACTTCAAAATAGGTAAATCATTATCGTTCCGTGCCGTCCTTCGACTTGAACCGCCACAACTTCGCAAGGAATTGACGTTTGAACACCGAGGCTGGAAGGGAATAGATGTAGCCACCTAATACCTGAGCGAGAACGAACCGTTGCAACCATGTTGGCAGCGATGCAGGTGTCCGGAAGCCGCTAGTCCAGTGGACGTGATAGTGATCGCTGATGGTCGAGACTACAACACCGATATTCCCATCATCAGAACTAGGATCAGTGAAGTCCCCATCGCTTTCCAAAATCCCCAGGGAGCACTCGTCGCGGAGGACAAAGGACTCTACATCGCCAAGATGTAGTGATCTCCCTTGCGAAGCTCCCGGAGAGCGGCGTTCCGAGATCGAGCAGTCTCCGGATTCTCTTTTTTCAACCGGCGGTACGCGTGAGCCATCCACCGCGAAATCTTGCTCTCGTATTCCGCAGTGTCGTATTGCGCCTCGAATTCCTCATTTAATGTGCCAGGATCTTCGGAGGCGTCGGGGCCCTCTGTGAAGTACATCATTCGTTTTTCGAGGTCCGAGAGAGGAATGCCTTCGCGCCGGGCTTGGTCTGCCGTTTGTTGAACGAGGAAATCCTTGGCTTCCGCGACGCGCAGGGATGGAGTGTGATTAGCGGCATGATCGCCAGCAACGGCTGATAACCTATCCGTACCGATGGCAGCAGAGGTGTCGCGGCCGAAGTTGCCAAGAGTCCAGGAGCATTCAAGGCTATACTATAGGCGGCGGGCGGGCCGGGTGATCGCTGGTCTGGCCATCGCGAGATGGTCGGACGGGAGGAAAGTCCGGACACCGTCCTGAGTCATCAGGGTAAGGGCAACGCGCCTGGTAACGCCAGGGGAGCGGGTTGGGTGGCGCAAGCTTCGGCTTGGGCCGGCCGATTCGCTCACGGAAAGTGCCACAGAGAATATACCGCCGGCGGAACGGCACGGTGGCATCGCGCAGGTAAACCTGCGGGACGTCTTCGAGCAGCTCGTTGCGTTTGGTAAGGGTGAAAAGGTGGGGTAAGAGCCCACCGCTCGTGTGGTGACACACGAGGCACGGAAAACCCCGCGTGGTGCAAGGCCAAATAGGAGGGGAGAGCCGGCCCGGCTCGTCGAGTTAGCGTTCGCGCGGTTATCGCCTTACGGCGGTGATGGCGTTCAAGGCGCTCCCTTTGCGACGGTGCAAGCTGCTGCAAAGAGCAACCCTCGGGTAGGCTGCTGGAGTCACGGCGCGAGCCGTGACCTAGAGGAATGATCGCCGCGCTTGCGTTTCGATGCTCGGAATGCATGCGGCACAAAATCCGGCTTACAGGCTCGCCCGCCATAAACTACTTTGTTTTCATTGCAGTCGTCTGGCACTCCCAGACGACTGTGCCCAAATCGTGCCGGAAGTCTTCTCCAAACCTCGCCATTTTCCGTGAATCGCCGAGCGCGATCCCGGAGCTCCTTCACAAACGGAGCGTAGTGTTTTTCCACCGTGCTGACGGTGTCACCGAGGAGCTTCGCTACGTCGTACGGGCTTGCCCCTCGTGCCAGCATGTCCACCGCGAAGGTGTCGCGGAACCGGTGCGGGTGTGCGTTGGGGATGCCGGCGCGCCGTCCGAGTGCCTTCACGCGCTCGTGGACGCGTTTCGGGGAGAGAGGTTTATTTGTTCCAGGGAGCAGCAGCACCCGGTCCTGGAGATCCGGCTGGCGGCGATCACGCTCGGCTTCCAGGGCGAACAACAGCTCCTGGGGGATAGGAAGCAGCACGCGCTTCTTTCTCTTCTGCGTGAGCCTGTTTATCTCCGCCCCCTGCCAATCCTTCCCAAGCTCGTCCCCGGTGAATGACTGCGCGCGCCATCCTGCATCGGATCTTCGCGTTCGCAGTCGAGACCTGGTTAGCCGCGGAGAACTTAAACTCGATTACTTCGGTGGTCTCCCGTGGGCCGGGTGGAAGGTATCGCTGATGAGGTGCAGTGGGAATGCCAGCGCTTTGGAATCGAGTGGGCAACCTTCACCGCCCGGTGTGGTGAGAGTGTCTAAGGCGGCGTTACGGCGACTTCTTCGGGCCGCAGTCGATTTAGCAGTTGCGGTAAAACATCGTCGGTTAGGTGGTCCAAAAACTGTGGCAACGTTCCGAATTTCTTCTTGCACCTTGGGCAGCCGGTAACGACCACACCTTTTCCACCCTGAGCGACGGTCGGCGGATCGTCTACGAAAGTCAAAAAATCATGTTGGTGTAATTCGGTTCTGAGTGCGGCGAGCAAAGCGGATTTTTGCATGGTCTCTCCTGAGATGGAGAGGAAACGGGAAGGCAGGATAGCACGTCTGTTACCGCGCCGACCTTTTTCCCGCCGTAACATCCAACGGACATGGCGATAGCCCCCGGAGGCAGCACGAACCGAAATCCTGAAAGTGCAATTATTGTCGCCGAGGGATGTTGGTGGGCAAAGTAGCCTCAGGAACTAAGGAACGGATCAGATTTCTCGGAGCCTTCACGGCTCTGATCAAGCAAGCCGGAGTGGCGTGGCTTGATGACAATGCACCCAGGTTCGGAGCCGCCTTAGCGTTCTATACGCTGTTTTCCCTGGCTCCAGTTCTTATTGTCGCAGTCTCGATTGCGGGATTTGCATTCGGAGCAAAGGCCGCACAAGGAGAAATAGTTCGGCAGTTTCAAGGGTTGATGGGGACACAAGGCGCCGCTGCGATCGAAACAATCATTCAGAGCACTGACCGGCCTACGCTAGGAATGTTTTCAACCACGCTCGCCCTACTTGCGATACTAGTTGGAGCGTCAGGGGCCTTCAATGAGCTTCAGGATGCTCTCAACACGATTTGGAAGGTAGATAGCAGTACAAGAAATTTCTGGATGGTCACTGTCAGGCATCGGTTTTTCTCGCTCGGCCTGGTCATCGCTACTGGATTTTTGTTACTTGCGTCCTTAGTTGTAAGCGCCTCTCTGTCGGCTGCGGAAAGGTTCCTAGGCAATTTACTTCCTCTGTCAGTTCTCGTCCTGCAATCTGTAAATGTTGTTTTCTCCTTTTGCATGATTACAATCCTATTCGCGCTGATTTTCAAGGTCATTCCTGACACTACAATTCGATGGCGTGACGTCCGAATGGGGGCGGCAGTTACGTCCCTTCTGTTCACGGTAGGCAAGGTAGCGATCGGATTTTATCTGGGCCATTCGGCTCTGACATCGGCTTATGGTGCAGCCGCGTCGCTTGTCGTTTTCCTGATTTGGATTTATTACTCGGCGCAAATCCTATTATTCGGCGCTGAACTCACACACGTCTATGCGCTAGAGTACGGATCACGTATGGAAATCAGTCATTCCTAATTGACGGAGACTGTCGCTTTCGTCGATTGCGCCAAATTCGTGTTGGCTTTGTGCGCTTGGGACGACCGCGAATCTCGGGCACTGGCAGATCTTTACGGGGGCGGAAATGTTTCTTGATAGAGCGAAGTTAAGTTCTGAATTGATGCCAGCGATTATGGCTGTCGCTGAATAACAGCAACGTTCAAACGCCGAAATGAAAGACTAGGCGCGGTACATCAGGTCGCTGCGGTCGTAAGTATCTTTGTTCCCGCAGTTCGGGCATTCAATCTCAGCATCCGTTAAAACTGGCTTTTGCGGCAGGAAATAGCTTTCCGCACTCTGGTCAGAAATCATCGAGTGTGTGAATTCCGAATTGCAGTTGTCACATTTCAGGACCCATTTGGGCATAAACACTGACCCTATCCGCCACGTAATCTTTTGAAAATACAGAAAAATATTTATCTCCCCTTAGTACTCTCAGAACGCTACCGTACGAAAAGGGCCCGCGAAAAATGGGCTTGAAAACCGCTTTTTTCGTGCGGTATATTTTCGAAAAGTTCCCGGGTCCCCGGGTCAGAAGGAGTGGCTCATGGATCAAACTAATTACTTGTGGCACGCCGCGTACATGGCGGCGGTGTATGAGACCGACGATTCACTTATGGACGGCAGGATTCTAGAAGCGCGAGCCGCGCTCGAACAGCGGCTCCTGAGCCCAATTGAAGGCGAAGAATATCGCGCCATCGAGAACGCCGAAAAAGCCCTTGAAGTGTTGAGGGCCGAGCGAATGCAGAACTTTACTCGCCTGGGGTCTTTTTCTAGGCAAGATTCCAGTCCGGAGGAGTCTACCCCTCAAGCGTAGGAAGGATCTGCGTCTCGTCAAGCTTCAGAACGGCGGACTGGACTGGTTCGCAGGCACCGAACTGGTTCCCGCGATTATGACTGCTGCTGGGTGATGAACAGGGCACTCTTCTGAAGCTGCAGGCGCTTTTCCAAGTGCCCCAAGTCCTTGCTGAGATTGGCGCAGCCATGTTGAAGCGGGACAATTTGACTAGTTGCTAGGTCGATCATAAATCCGTCCTCATCTGCCAGAGCTTCGTCGCAAAGACCGATGTACTGAGAAGCGGTCTGTAACATCTCGCCAAGAAGCACCAAATTGTCGGCACAAGACAATATGTGAGCCATGTCTACCCCTCGACAAACAGTCTGAGGATAAACAGAGCCCCGGCACAATACGGTTTGATGACGATCTTTGACAGGAGACCCTGTAGTCCATTGTTCCAATTTAGGAAGCCGCGTCTCGAAACGAGAAAATGAATAGGTCAAACGGGCTTTTCGGTTCGCTCCGTTATGAGTTTCTTAAGTCCCTCGTCAGCCGCGGACAGGACTGAGCCCTCTTTGCTCAAAGGGACTAGAGTTGGGCACGGCCGGGCTCACGGTTTTATAGCCTAAGGGTCCATTGACCGGGCGTGGCGTCCCCAATAAATCTGTCCGTCCTCTCTGTAATCAGAGCTTTGATTCCCACCTCAGAGTCATTCAGAGCACAGTCCTCGTCGCTGTTACTTTCAACCGGACTTAGCCGTCTCTGTTCGATAGCGGATATAGCCTCATAGATTCGCCCGGTAATCAGCGAATCATCTGTTTCTAAAATTGCGCGAATGCAGACCGACTGCCAGCCGTAAATTTCAGGGTTTGTCATGGGGACCTCCTTCGGAGAGGTGCGGCCTGAATGTACGCCTGCGTACCAGGGATAGATACAGGTAACATTGCCGAATTTTATGGCGCGTAATCATTTACTCTGAACTAGACTGAGAGCGACTTGATGCTTAGAAAAAGGAGAAGCGTTTCAAAGAGTTGTGCGAGCACGCTGAGGTTGTGGAAGATACGAATAAGCTGAGCAAACTCGCTGAAGAAATTAGCCGCATCTTAGACGATGAATTGGACCGACTGAAGAACATACCGCTTACGAAAATCCTAGGGGCAAATCCAGAACCTCGATAATCTGTTCGGGGTTGATTGCCACACTCTCTTTTCCGAACGAAATTCGAATCTTGCGGCCAGCAGCCTGATTCACTATTGCGGTTATCTTCGCCTCAATAATCTTGCCGCCGTAGAGTTTGACCCGGACGCGGGAGCCTACGCTGTAGTCCATTGCGCAGTATTATACTCGAACCGTTGGTCTAGCTCATTTTAAACAGACTGACCTGCAATGCATCGCAGATTCGATTCCATTCGACGTCCGAACAGTCGCCTTGGCAATGATTTGTTGCTAGCCGTCATCGTCGCTCATGCGTCAAATGTTCCGGTCTGGGGATATCCAATAGCCTTTTGTGTCGATGTAATCTTTAGCGGTCATCGCCCGAATTGACTGGGGTGTCCCCGGTGAGCGGGGCCAGCTTGACGACTTCGACGTTCGCGACTTTCAGCGTAGCGAGTTTCAGTCGAGCAGCTTCAATTGCCTCGTGTTCAAGCCTGCTGATTTCAATTGGACTATTAAGTCTTTCAAGGATTGCCGCACGCGCATCCGCAATCTTCAGAGTCATCGTAGCGGCGTCTGTTTGAAAAATAGCGGAGAAGTACGCTGTTCGCCAAATGGACGAAGAAGTATCGGTCATCAAAATCCTCTTTCAAAAGAGTCTTTAACCGTACGCTAACGTACGAAGAATAGATACAACTAAGCTGCGTCAGTGTCCGGTTTGCTCAGATGAAATGTGCTTCCGCTTCAATAACCGCAAGAACGAGTTTCTTTTCCGCGATACCATGCTCAAACCAATTGGCTCACCGAATCTCGAATACAAGCACCCTACTGCGAAAGCACAGGATGCCGCAGTAAACCTTCAAATTTACTGGCATTCGGCAACCACCTTGCCTGCCCCGAAACAAAAATGCAATAAGTAGTCAATGTCGCAACCGATTAAGCATCGGCGCTACCCTTCCCGTTTTAAGCCGAGCGAACACAATCGAACTCGGTGAATCCACAAGCGTCCTCGCAATATTTCTATGCCCGGCTTATATCCGTGGAGAGGCCTATCTCATGCTGCGCGACGGCACAGCAGCGGCAGCGGAATTTCAGAAGTTCATCGACCACCGGGCATTGGTGGCGTACTTTCCATGGGGCGCACTGGCCCGGCTGGGACTGGCCCGCGCCTACGCCCTGCAAGGCGACACCGCCAAAGCCAAAACCGCCTACCAGGATTTCCTCACGCTCTGGAAGGACGCCGACCCCGACATCCCGATCCTAAAGCAGGCCAAAGCGGAGTATGCAAAGCTGCAATAATTGCCTGCTCGGCACAGGGCCGCGAAGGATCCCGCCCGCCAACACGCAAAAGCCAAATTCTCGTGTCCGCAATTCTTCTTCCGGTGCGTGGCGACACGGCGTCACTGCAAGCACATCCATTTCGTGCGCTCCTCAAGCGTGCCTGTGGTGGCGCGCGCTGCCTAGCGGGGAATGCCCCGCTCGCATCCCTTCGCTGCAGGGGATGCTGTGGGGGGCATTTTCCCGGGCCCTACCGCGTACACGCAAAGGAGAACATTCCGTGACGCAGATAACTAAGCTCGACACCAATCCCCACATCGAGGCAGCGGCAATCGCGCTGTTGGCCGTGAACCTCAAGCATCAAGATGTGACTGATGAATACGGCGACGAGGCAAGTCAGGTCATCGACGGTTGCTATTCCCTTATGGGATTGCAAAGCCGCGATGGTCTAACAGCTAAGCAGCAAGGCCGTCTCGACGCTGTAATGGAAATGATTCAAGGAAAGGCACTCAAGATGGAACGGGTGCTCCGCAGTGCTCGGCTCGTGTCGAAGCGCGACTAAGCTGAATCGTCGCCGGGCCGGGGCCGCTGCTGTCAGGGGTTCCGGCCTTCCATTTCGAGAGGAGGCAATGAAATGAAAGTTGCAATCTACGCGCGAGTGAGCACGTCGGGCGGTGGGCAGGATCCCA
>OBLW0100000579.1_pt1 | contig 31123 bp, 28 predicted proteins | sample 1520161 | NCBI WGS metagenome assembly OBLW01 (sample SAMEA3539309, study PRJEB22396) | soil metagenome | biome: tundra; feature: field; material: soil | place: USA | collected 2010-05 | depth 0.15 m
TCGTCCTCGCCGGTTTCTTCTGGAACGACGTGATGGAGAACGCGAGCGCCGAGATGTACAGCATGCCGAAGCCCCGTTTCGTCCTCGCGGGGGGCTCTTTGTCTCTCGTGCCTCCTGGGGCCGCGCCCGACCGTTCGGCCGCCGCGCGCCTCGACGCGGCTCTCGGGACACGCTCCCATCTCTGGTCCCTCGTCAGCCGCTCATTTGGGAAGACCATCGGCCGGGTCGAACCGGAGACGCGGCCCGTGATGGTCGATCTTTCGCTGCGCGAGACGCTGTCCTCGCGCCAGCCGGAATTCGCGCTCACGTGGGCGCTCCTCGGCGCGCTCGGGAGCGAGGCACGCTCTCTCGGCGCCGCGCCGATCGTCTTCACCGTTCCCCCGCGCTTCCTGGTGGACGACGTCGCGAAGCAGAAGGTCCTGAAGATCTACTCTCTCGGGGCGGACGCGCTCGACGAAGACGGCTTTTCCCGCGTGAAGGAGGCCTGCCAACGCCGCGATCTCCCGATCGTGGACCTCCTTCCCGCGTTCCGCGACGCAGCGCGCGCGGGGGAACGGCTCTTCCTTCCGACCGGCATCCACTGGAGCGCGAAAGGGCACGCGCTCGCGGCGCGTGTCCTCGAGCCGGCCGTGCGCGACGCAGCGCGGGTCACGTCGATCACGGACACGATATCGTTAAATCCGAAAAACTGATGAACCGATGCAAGGAGAAAGAGCATCCGTGAACGGCCCCGAGAAGTTCCGGGAGCGGATCCGCGCGCTGGACCCGTGGTTCCATGACATCGACCTCGGTCCCGGCCTCAGGACGAAGCTCGCTCCCTGTGCCGACGAGCCCATCGACCACCCGAAGCCGACCTGGAGCGTCATCCGGTCCTTCCTTCCCGGCGACCTCTTTGGCCGCAGCGTCCTCGACGTCGGCTGTAACGCGGGCTTCTACTCGTTCGAGGCGCGGCGACTCGGCGCCGCGCGCGTGCTCGGAGTCGACTCCCAGAGGCGTGAGATTGCGCAGGCGAGGCTCGCGGCTGAAATCCTCGGGCTCGACGTCGCGTTCCGGCGCTGCTCCGTGTATGACCTCTCTATCGCCGACCCCGGCGCGTTCGACGTCGTCCTCGCGCTCGGACTTCTCTACCACTGCCGCCATCCGCTCCTCGCGTTGGAGCGACTCCTCGAGGTCACGCGCGGGACATTGCTCCTCGAGAGCGCGGTGGCTCGGGAAGACGAGGCACCCGCTCCGAGGGGCCGGATGATCGGGGGGCTGTTTCGCGAGTTGGCCCCGGCCTACTACGTCGAGAACGGACCGGACTCTGTCGAGGCGGTCTACAACTGGTTCCTGCCCTCGGCGGCGTGCCTCACGATGCTTCTCAGAACTGTCGGTTTTCGCGGCATCGCGCACGTTCCTTTTTCCGCGGAGAGAAGCTTGTTCGTGTGCACGCGGGAGGGGGAGGTCGCTGGAACCGCAAACGAGCTGCACCGAGCTCGGCTGGAAGTCCTCGGGATGGTGCCGCAGGTTCTGCACCCGGGCACGCTCGCGCTCACCCTACGACTCTGGAATGTGGGCACCGCGGCATGGAGGGCGTCGGTCGGCCACGAAACCGAGCGCGGTGCCGTGCTCCTCGGCGTCCATCTGCTGGACGAGGCCGAGAACGTGCTCGAATGGGACTACCGCAGGTACCGGGCCGGCTTGCCCCGTGACGTCCCCGTTTCGGAACGAATCGACTTGCCCGTCACGCTCGTCGCCCCGTTGGCGACAGGCCGCTACCTCCTGGAGTTCGACCTCGTCCGGGAGTTTGAAGGGTGGTTCGAGGACGCCGGCGGCACGCCACTAAAGGTGCCGCTGGAGATCCGCTCGGGCGGTTAGGCGTCACCGTACGGCCCTCGCATGAGAACGGTCGTCCTGAATCAGCGCGCGACGCCGGGGCCGGGCGCGAGAGGCGGCGCCGAGGGCGCCTGGCTGAGAAGCGTCTGTTCCGTGAACTGCCACTCGTTGTAGTTCTCGCGGCCCGAGAACATTCGGTATCCCTTCTTCTTCGAAGTCGAGTAGACGCCCATGATGGGGCCGGGCGGCTGGTCGCCGGGGTTGCCTGATCCGCCCCCCGTCGACGGCGTGGAAAAGGGCGAAACGGTGGGCGTCGGCGCGCGGGTCGACGCCATCCCGCCGCCCGGCGGTACGCCTCCGACCGTGGTGGTCACGGGCGCACCGGCGGCGGTGATGAGACCCCACTTGTCGGAGTTCGTCATCGGGTCCTTCCACAGCTTGCGCAGCGTGCGGGGGCGCATCTCGAACATCTCCTTGAGCGTGTTCGGATAGCGCCCGTAGCGACGGCGAAAGTTGCGAATGCCCTCGACATATTGAAAGCCCCGGAAGATGAGCTCGGCTTCCTTGTCGCGCTGCGACTCGGCAGAGGCCATCGGGAGAACCGCGGCGATGAGTATCGCCATCACGGTCAGCCCCACCATGAGCGCCACGAGCGTGTAGCCGCGGTTTCCCTTCACCACGTGTTGTACAGCGACCCGTCGAGGGACGGCTGCTTCGAGCCGCTCTTCACGTCGATGATCCCCGGCGGGTCCTGGGACTGGGACGCGGTGTCCGAGGAGTCCGGCTCCTCCATGACGAGCTGCCACGTGTCGGCCGATTTCGTGAACGGGTCGATCGGGATCTTACGGATGTACTTGTCCGTGACGAGGGTCTGGAGCGTATCCGGATAGTGGCCCTTGTCCGCGTAGTACTGGTCGAGGCACGAACGAAACGTGAAAAGGTCCTCGCGCAGCGTGGCCTCCTTCGCGCGGATCGGCGCCTTCTGGAGCTGCGGGACCGCGATGGCCACGAGGATGCCCAGGATCGCCATGACCACGAGAAGCTCGACGAGAGTGAAGCCTTTTCCTCTCTTCATCACCAGTCCTTGTATTTCGTCTTGTCGAGGCCCGTGAGCGGCGACAGAGAATATACGTCGTAGACGTTCTGCCGGCCCCATGAGGTCGCGTCCGGATCGTCCTGATAGCTCCTCAATCCCCATTCCGCCGTGCCCGTCATCGGGTCGATCGGGATCTTCCTGAGAAACCTCTTCTTCTTCTTGACCTGCCCGACGAGATCGATGCCTTCCACGAGCTTCTCGAGCGTTTTCGGATAGCCCTCCGTGTCGAGGTCCACCGGGATGAGGCCCTGATCCGAGAGACGTTTGAAGTCGTCGATCGCGCCGCGCATCGAGCGCAGCGCCTCGCGCAGCTCCATCTCCTTCTGCCGCACGATGCCGAAGCGCGTCACGGGGACGATCATCGCCGTGAGGATGAGGATGCAGGCGCACACGACGACGAGCTCCACGAGAGAGAAGCCGCGCCTCGGCCCCCTGGACACGATCATGAGACGGATTTCACCGTGAGGGAGGCTGCCTCGACGCGCGGCGCCGGAGTGGCCCCGCCCGGTGTCGAGGCCGAGCCGGCGGTGACGCGCACGAGCGTGGTCCCGGGGGCGAGCCCGCGCATGGCCAGTTTCGCGAGGACGCCGGCGGGAAGTCCCGCCGAACCGGTGACACGCACGAAATGCAGGCGCGCCCTTCCGGCGACGCGGTCCGCGTCGAAGCGGATCCCCTCGGCGCCCTCGGCGTTCCGCCAGGGGCCGGGCGCGACGCCCGTCATCTCGGCAACGGCGGGGTCCCACTCGACCGTGAGCTCGAGCGCACCGAAGGCCTCGAGGCCGGAGTCGGCCGTGACGTTCACGACGGACACCTCGCCGGGAGCGACCTCGGCGGACGTCGCCGCGAGGTGGAGCACGGGGCCCGCCGCCGAGGACGTGATGCCCGGGCCGGCAGATCCTTTCGCGGTGCTTTCAGTCACGGCGCTCGCGCTCACGGCGAGTGCTTGCGGTGTCGGCGCGGCCGTCTCGTTCGAGGTGCTCGGCGTCGAGGGGGGCGGCGTGGGCGTGCGGCGGAACGGGTCGTTCGGCATGCCCCCAGTCGGGATCGGAACCGGAGGAGCGACCACGGGTCGGACCGGCGGACGCGTGCCGCCGGCCGGCGCAGCGTCGAACGGCGAGCCCGTCGCGTTCGGAGACTCGAGGCGCGTGTTGAGGCCGGAGAACGAGACGTTGTTCTCGGTGCCGACCCAGATCGGGATGAGATCCTCCTCCGTGATCTGCGGCGACCGGATGATGTGAGGCGTGAGCGTGAGGTAGAGGTCTGTCCTCTTGTCTTCCGTGTCGTTGTTCGTGAAGAGAGCGCCGATGAGCGGAAGGTCACCCAGGAATGGGATCGTACTTTTGGTCCTGGTGCTGTCCTTGCGGATGAGGCCCGCGAGGAAATTCGTCTCGCCGTCCTTCAGGCGGATCGAGGAAGTGATCGTGCGCGTGCCGATGATGGGCTGCGACGTCCCGTCGCTCGCCGTCACTTTGCCGCTGAGCTGCGACACCTCGATCGTGAGCTTGAGCGACACTTCCTTGTTGTGGTGCACGCGCGGCTCCATGTCGATCTTGATGCCAATGTCCTGATACTGGAACGACGTGATCGGGACGATGCCCGTCGAGCCGATGGCTTGCTGCGTGTTGATCGTCGTGACGGGGATCGGATAGCGGTCGCCGATGACGAGCTGGGCCTTTTCGCCCTCGGAGATGCGGAGCTGCGGTTTCGCGAGGAGCTCGGCGTCGGTGTTTTGCTTGAGGAAGTTGAACGTGACGTTTGGGATCGTGAACATGAAGTCGTTGATGCCGAGGGCCTTGATCGCGTTCCAGGGCAGCGATGTGGCGGCGGTCGCGGCGGAGTTGGACCCCGCGCCCGGCGTGACCGTCGCGGTGACGGAGGTCGCGCCGATGGACGTGCCGAGAGTCAGGAGCTTGTCCGTGTTCACCTGGAGGAGCTCCACATCCACGACGACCTCGGCCTTCGCCTTGTCGTTCACCTCGATGAGGCGCTCGGCCACGGCGACCTTGTCGGCCGTGTCGCGGATGATGATCGCGTTCAGCGCCGGTATCGTGCCGACGCGGCGCAGATCCAGGATCGACCGCACCATGGCCGAGACGTCCTTCACGTCGCCGTTCGACAGGAAGAACGTTCGGATGACGAGGTCCTCGTACTCCTTGCGGTTCTGCTGCGTGTCCTGCGCGATGAGGATCGTCTTCTCGTCGATGACTTTGTAGAAGTGGCCGGCCTGCCGCATCGCCGTCTCGAGGGCCTTCTGGAACGTCATGCCGCGCAGGTCGAGCGTGAATTTGTCGTCCTTGAGCTGCGGGTCGTAGATGATGTTGATGCCCGCCGCGGCTCCCAGGGCCGCGTAGATCTTCTTGATGGTCGTGTCGGGCGCGAATGCCACGTCGATGGGCTTCGTCGAGGCGGGGTTCAGCATCGGCGGAGCACCGCGCATGCCCCGGGTTCGCGCCTTCGCCTTCTCGACGGGTGTCCCTCCCGCGTTCTCGCGGGCGCGGGTCTCGACTTCGGCCTTGGCCCTGCGCAACTCCTGCTCAGCGGAGTCGTTCGTCGGATCGAGCGAGAGAGACACCTCGAGCTCGGCGACGGCGAGATCGAGCTGCCCGGCGGACCGGTGAAGTCGTCCCCGCTCGAAGTGAGCCTGCGCCGCCTGAAAGCGCGCTCGCTGCAGGGAAATGCGCGCGGTCGAGTCCTTCGGATCGATGGCGAGGGCCCTCTCGTAGTAGAGAACGGCCAGATCCCAGTGTTTGTGCTGCTCTTCGCGCTCGCCGTCGTGGAAGGCACGAGAGGATGCGCAGGAGGAGGCGGCGAGCGCGAGGACCAGAGCGGCCGCGACGCCCGGCTGGCGCGGAAAGTGGCGGGAAGCTCGGGCGTTTCGTGTGGTCGTCATGCGAAGTCCTTCAATCTCCCGCCTCACGGGAGCGGGATCGGAATGCGTCGGGTGATCTCGGGCGGGAGACCGGTGAAGGCGAAGTCGACGGACTCGCGGTTGATCTTCCTGATGATGAAGCGGCCGTCCACGGTGTCTCCCTCGCGGGTGTTGATGATCCGGCCGCCCTCTTCGAGCGACACGATCGGCTCGTCGCGAGACCCAAAAACGCCGAGAGCCTTGAACGGAATGGCCGGCGGGACGATGGGCGTGGGAGTCGGAGTCGGCTGGATCGACATCGGACCGACGAACAGCGGGCTGCCCGGCAGGACCGGCGTCGGCGTCGGAATCGGCGTCGGCCGGGGCGTCGGCGTGGGCGACTCGAAGAACCGAAAGACGTTCCGTCCGACGTGCTCCTCGGCGGAGCCGCGTGCCGCGACGCGCGTCAGGTCGGGCACGGACTCGGGGTCGGAGACGCTTCCTGCCGCCCGCGGGCGGCCGGAAGCCGGCGCAGCCGCGGAGCCCTCGGGCGCTTCGGATCCCTTCGGCAGATAGGACAGCGCCGCGAGGCCCACGACGGCCGCGAGCGCGAAGAGAAGCAGCTTGAGGTTCGCCTTCGGGGCTTTCCGGGGCGCGCTCATTCGGGAACTCCGCGCACGGCCGCGGGCGTCGCCACGGGGGCGCCGGCCTGCGCCGCTCCTGTCCGGTCAGCGCCTCGGGCGACTCGCGTGACGCGGCGAGGCGCAGCGGAATCGTCGGGCCGGAAATAGTGCGCGACCTTCAGGTTCAGGCGCAGCACGTCGGGCTGGGTGTCGTCGGTCGTGAGGGCGACGTTCTCGAGGAGGAGGAAGCGCGGGTTGCTCTCGAACGAAAAGAGGAGCTTCTTGATGTCGGCGTAGCGGCCTTGCACGTTGAACGAGAGGGCGAGGCGCGTGGCGGCGCCGACCTCGTCGAAGGAGTACGAGATCTGGCCCGGCACGGTGCCGGCCTTTTCGGTGAGTTGATAGACGTCTTCGATGACGGCGGCAAGGCGCTCCTTGCGCCCCCCGAGGACGTCGCGGTTGAAATTCTCGAGGTCCCGCTGCAGCGCGCGCAGCCGCTCCTCGGTCTTCACGACCCGCCGCGTGGCCTCGGCGGCCTCGTCGCGCTTGGCTGCGAGCTCGGCGCGTGTTTTCTCGAGAGCCTTGAACCGCTCGTCGTAGAACGCGTGATAGCCGATCAGGATGGCCATGGCTGCGACGAGCAGGACGGCGAGCACGGCGAAGAGCGGCAACCGCGCGCGCCACGGCGACCGGCGGATTCCGCCCGCGCGCGCGAGGGGGAGGAGCCGGCGGATCCGTTCGCCGGCCTTCCGGACGGCCGTCGGCGGCGGCGCGCTCACCGGTGCCCTGCCGTCCGGCCCTCGGCGTCGTGGTACGCGACCGTGAGGACGAGCCGGCGGCCTTCCGGCAGGCCCTTCTCTCCGCGGTCTTCGCTCGAGGGCGTCGGCTTGCTGAACCACGGCGACGCGTCGAACGCGCGAATCGTCTTCGGCAGGCCGTTCGGGTCGCGCGAGATGAGCGTAAGCGCCACGAGAACCGTTTCCGACGAAGCGCGGCGCTCCAGAGCGGGCGATCCCGAAGATCCTGTCATCTTCTGGAGCCCGATCGCCCCAATGCGCAGGTCGGACGGCAGGGTCTTTTCGAGACGGGTGAGAAACCGCGTCCACGAGAAGGCGCGCCTCAGTGCGATCTCGTTCGCGTCCTCGACGTCCGCGGCGAGCGCGGGGACGTCGAGACGCGCCAGAGACGCCGCGGCTTTCTGCCGGGCGTCCTCGAGGCTCGAAATCTCCGCTCCGAGGCTCGCGATCGACGCGCGCGTCCGGCTCGAGTCGGCGAAATAGCGGATCACGGTGCGCGCGGCGACGAACGACAGGGCGGCCACGAGCACCGCGAGAAAGGCCGCCGTCAGGTTCGCCGGACGCGTGTCGACGAAGGGCCGGCGCGCGAGATTGAAGCGCCCCGGCATCAGTCACCCCCCGCGAGCACCCCGAGGGCGGCGAGAGTGGCGGGATCCTGCGCGGCCGCGGCCGGCGTCACCGTCGCTCCCGGAGCGAGGCGAGACAGCGTGAGGAGCTCCGGCTCCGAAGCTCCCGCGGCCGCGCGGAAACCGCGCAGCGCCTCGAGGACTCCGGACTCCTGCGGGCCCGCCGCGCAGCTTCCGGCGACGAACGCGGGCGGCGCCTCGGCCGGCCGGTCCGGCGTTCCGAACGCCACCGCGAGGCGTACGTCCTGGACCGCTTCGCCCGCCTCCGCGTACGGCCTCGTCCGCGCGAAGCGAAGCTGCGAGCCCGCGAACACCAGGGTCGTGGCCGTGTCGCCGTCCGTCCAGACGAGAAACCAATCGCCACTGGCCCGGGCGTCGAGCGAGGAAACCGCGAACGCGGAAGTCTCGAGCGCGCCGATGCGGATGCCCGCTTTCTCGAACGGCGCTTCCCACGAGGATGCCGCCTGCTCCGCCGCCGCGAGCGCGAGGATGCGCGTCCCTTCCGCTCCCGCCCCCGCCGGCCGCCACGAGAGACGGAGCTCGGGCACCGGCTCGCCAAACGCGCGGCCGAACTTCCAGCGGAACATGTCATCGACCTCGCGCGCGTGGCTCTCGGGCTCCACGGCGTCGATGACGAGGAGCTTCACCCAGCCATCGGGCACCACGAGCGAAGCGGCTGAAATCTTCGTGCCGGCCTCGGCGAGGAGGCGTTGGAGCGCGCCGGAAAGCGCGGGCCCCGCGAGAGGCGATCCGTCCGGCCCCGGCGTGAAGGTGTCGGGAGGCAGCGGGCGGGACAGGACGCGGAACGCGGGCGCGGCGGAGAGCGCCGAACGGCGCATTCCATCGGCGGGGCCGACGTACACGAGCCGATCGCGCGCCAGGACGAACGCGTGCGGGGGACGCGGCGACCGCCAGAACGCGGGCGAGAACGGGTTCCTGAGGCCGTCACTCAACGAAGGTCACCTTGTTGATCTCACGAAGCGTCGTCTGGCCCGCCAGGACCTTCTTGATCGCCGACTCGCGCAGGAAGCTCATCCCCTCGGCCTGTGCCGCTTTCTTGATCTCCGCGGCGGGACGCTTGTCGAGAATGAGGCTCCGAATGCGGTCCGAGAGGTCGAGGAGCTCGGTGATCGCCATCCGGCCGTAGAAGCCCGTGCCGTTGCACTCGATGCAGCCACGGCCTTCGTAGAGAGTCACCCCGGCCATCTGCTCGGGCGCGATCGCGGACTCCTCGAGAAGCTGCACAGTCGGCGTCGACACGACCCGGCAGTGCGGGCAGATCTTTCGCACGAGCCGCTGCGCGAGTATGCAGTTGAGGGCCGAGACGAAGTTGTAAAGCTCGACCTTCATGTTGAGGAAGCGGCCGAGGACGTCCACGACGTTGTTCGCGTGAACGGTCGTGAAAACGAGGTGCCCCGTGAGGGCGGCCTGCACGGCGATCTGCGCCGTCTCCTCGTCGCGGATCTCTCCGACCATGACCTTGTCGGGGTCGTGCCGGAGGATGGAGCGCAGCCCGCGCGCGAACGTGAGGCCTTTCTTCTCGTTCACGGGGATCTGCGTCACGCCGCGGAGCTGGTACTCGACCGGGTCCTCGATCGTGATGATCTTGTCTTCGACGGACTGAATCTCCGAGAGGCATGCGTAGAGCGTCGTCGTCTTGCCCGAGCCCGTCGGCCCGGTGACGAGCACCATGCCATACGGCTCGCGGATGAACTTTCTCAGCCGCCGCATCGTCTCGGGATCCATGCCGAGGACGTCGAGGCGCAGGTTCTTGAACTCGGCGTTCGCGGATTCCTTGTCGAGGATCCGGATGACCGCGTCCTCGCCGTGGACCGTCGGCATGATCGAGACACGGAAGTCGATCGTGCGGCCCTTCACGCGCACCTTGAAGCGGCCGTCCTGCGGGATGCGCTTCTCGGCGATGTCGAGCTCCGACATGACCTTGATGCGGCTGATGATCGTCTGGTGGTGTTTCTTGTCGATGGGCTCCATCGCCGGGTAGAGCACTCCGTCGATGCGGTACTTGATGACGACGACGTGCTCCTGCGTCTCGATGTGGATGTCCGAGGCGCGGCGCTGGATCGCGTTGAAAAGCACGGAGTCGACGAGCTTGATGATCGGGCTCGCGTCGGCCGTGATGCGGTCGATCGAGAGGACCTCCTGGCCCTCCTCGTCCTCCCGGACGACTTGCATCCTGAACTCTTCGGTTGCCTCTTCGAGCACGCGCTGCGTGGATTCGGACTTCTGGAGAATGTCCTGAAGGGCGGCCCTCGACCCGACCCTGACACTCAGGCGCTTCTTGAGGAGCCCCTCGAGCTCGTCTCGCTTCACGACGTCGGCCGGATCCGCCATGACCACCGCGAGGGACCCGTTTTCCGCCTTCTCGGGCACGAACTCGAAGCGGAGCATCCACTCGAGCGGGATGGACCGGAAGAGCTCGGCGTCGATCCGGAACGTCCAGAGATCGACGTACGGCAGCCCGAGGCGGTCGGCGAGCTGGCGGGCTCGCGTCTCCTCGGAGGCCGCATCGAGGAATCGCGGGATCGCGGCTTCGGGGGAGGGGGTCCTGGTCGTGCTCATGCGTATCCGCTTTTACGGCCCGTCAGGCCTTGATGTTGGAGAGGATCGTGAACATGGGGAGGTAGATCGACAGGAGGATCGTCGCGACGACGGCCCCCATGACGACGAGGATGATCGGCTCGATGAGGGTCACGATGCGCTGGAGCCGGGCTTCGATCGCCTCGTCGTAGAAATCCGACACGTTCGTGAGCATCTCCTCGAGCGCACCCGTCGCCTCGCCGACTTTGATCATCTCGACCGCGAGCGACGTGAAGCTGCCGGTCTCCTCGAGGCTTCGCCACAGTTCGGCGCCCTCGCGCACGCGAGGAACCACGGCGGCGACGGCGCCCGAGACGCGCCGGTTCGCGACGGCCCCGGACGCGATGTCGAGCGCGGGCACGAGCGGCGTTCCGGCCCCGACGAGCGTCGCGAGCGAGCGGGAGAACTGCGAGAGCGCGAACTGCTGGAGGATCGTCCCGACGAGCGGAAGGCGCAGGAGGAAACCGTCCCAGGCGACGCCCCCCGCATCGCTCGACTTCCAGCGGGAGAGAATGACGCCCCCCACGGCGAGCGCCGCCGCCATGACGAGAACGTGCGCGTGCAGGAAGTCGGCCGCCCCAACCACCATCCGCGTGATGAGGGGCAGCCGGCCCGCCTCGAAGCCCGCGAAGAACTCCCGGAACTTCGGGATGACGTACGTCATCAGGATGGCGACGAGCCCGATGGACAGGGCGATGAGGACCGCCGGATAGACGAGGGCCCCCGTCACCTTGCGCCGGATCCCGCCGAGGATCTTCTGATAGGTGAGATAGCGGCGCAGCACCTTTTCGATCTCGCCCGAGCGCTCGCCGGCCTTGAGGGAAGTCGCGTAGAGCCGCGGGAAGACGTCGCCGTGCGAGAGGAAGGCGTCCGAGAGCGCGGCGCCCGAGACGAGCTGGTCGCGGACGTCCTTTAGAATCGCCTTGAAGCGCGGATTCTCCTGGCGCTCGAGGAGGATGTCGAAGCCGTTCACGATGGGGAGGCCGGCCTTCAGGAGCGCGACGAGCTCCTGGTTGAAGACGAGGAACTCCCCCGTCTTCACCGAATGGCCGCGGCGCGGCATGAGCCCCGCCAGGGCGCGGAGCACAGAGCGCGCGCCACCGGCCGCGCCAGGGGCGTCCCCGCCGCCGGCGAGCTTCACGGAAAAGAGCCTCGCGCCGAGACGCGCGACCTCGGCCTTCAGCGCGCTCTCGTCGGGCGCTTCGAACGCGCGCGTGACGATCGCGCCGTCACCCATCCCGACGCGGCAGACGTACGTCGGCATCAGTTCAGGAAGATTCCTGGCCCCGGCTGGCGCAGGTTCGCGAAGATGACGACGAAGAGCTTGTCCGCGGCGGACTCGTCGCGGCCGACGCCGAGAATGTAAGGCTGCCCGAGCTTGACGTTGATGGACGTGCGGAGGATCTCGCCGCGGACCTCCTTGCCCGCCTCGCGCCGCACACGCTCGAGGGACAGATCCCGGAGCTGGACCTGGGAGCCGTCGCGCGACGGCTCGAGGAGGAACTCGAGGCGGTAGCCGCCGCCCATGGAGTACGCCACGCGCTGGCCCTCGACGCCCCGGACGACGGCGGAGTCGAGCCGGGTGAAATCGGTCACGTTGAAGAGCTTCTTGAGCTTCTCGCCGATTCCGCGGATCTCCTCCGAGACGTTCGTCTTCTCGGCGGCCCGCGATTTCTCTGACGCGGACTTCAGAAGCGTGACGGCGATATCGATGGCGCGGAGCGGGACGTCGAACGCCGCGACGGCCCGGGTGATCTGCTCGACGCGCGCCGGCGCCCCCCGGACGGTGAGGGAATTCAGGTTCGTCTCGAGGACGACGGAAACGGCGCCCGAATCCGAAAGGAGCGGACGCAGGACCGCCAGGGCGTCCTCGACCTTGCGGTACTTCAGTGTGAAAACCTTGACGACCGTCTGCGTCTGCGGGGCGCCGAGCGCGGACGTTCCGCCGGCGGCGAGCAGGGTCCCGAACGCCAGGACGAGGGCCCGGACGGCGATCCGAAGCCGGGCGGAACGAAACCTCATGGCTCAGAGATCCGCGTGCGGGTCCGCGATGAAGACGACGCTCGGCTCCTTCGGTGAGACGGCGGCGAACTCGTAGACCCGCGCACCAGGGTTCTTCAGATCCTGGATCAGGGGCCGAAGAGGCGGGCGCACGTCGAGGGCTTCGCGCGTGTCCGGCCTGTCTTGTCCGTCATCCCGCGTGGGCGTGAGGCCCGCCGGCGCCCGCGCCTGCTCCTTTTGGGCGAAGCGAACTCCTCCGATGCCGAAAAGCCCCGCGGCAAGAGCCACGAGCGCGGCCGCCTGAAGAAACCGGCGCGAGAAGAAGGGGCGCGTCGCCGGAGAAGCGGTGACGCGGGAACGCCGCCGCACTTCGGCGAGCACGTCATCCGTGACGCGGCGCACGTCCTCCGCCGCCGGAGCGGCCGCGGCGGACGCGCCGAGCGGCACGAAGAGAAGCGTCGGGTCGACAGCGCGCGCCTCGACCGCGCACGACGCGCAGGTTGCGAGATGCGCCTTCAGTTCGGAAGACAGAGAGGGAAGAGAGGAAGAAAGAATTTCTTCTGAAAGAAGGTGACGGACCGCGCCGAGCACACGAGCGGACTCCGGGCAGGGCGTTTTCATCTCTGCCGCCCCGCCACGAACTCGGGAAACCTCTTCCGGATCTCGACGCGCAAGAGGCGGCGGGCCTGGAAGAGGTGATTGCGCACGGTGGATTCGCGGCACCCGAGGATCTGGGCGATCTCGTGGCTGTCTTTGTCCTCGAACTCCCTCAGGACGAACACGAGGCGCTGCTTGGCGGACAGGGCGCTCGCGCAGCTCTCGAACACGCGGCGGACCTCGCTCTCGGCGAGGAGCGCGGGGCCGTCGGGCTCCGCGCTCGTGCGTGCGCCTTTCACGAGGCGAAAGCTCTCGGCCTCCGTGCGCTGCCGCGTGCCGCGCGCGCGCAGCGCGTCGATCGCGAGATTGCCGGCGATGCGAAAGAGCCACGTCGAGAACGCGTATGCCGGGTCGTACCGCTCGAGGTTCTCCCAGACCCGCACGAACGTGAGCTGCGCGACGTCGCGCGCGTCCTCGGCGTCTCCCAGAAGTCGCCTGAGGAACGACAGGACGCCGGGCGTCCGGCGGGCGACGAGCTCGGCAAAGGCCTCGGCATCGCCTCGCGCGGCGCGACGCGCGAGCGCGCGCTCTTCGGCAGGAGCTCCGGGAGACCCGGGCGAAGCCACCCGCGAGCCGGGCCCCTCGGCCGGCGGCTCGGAAGAATCCGGACGGGCAGCGGACGAGACGAGACGCATCGCTTCGGCGTCTTTTACGTTCGCGGACTCGTCATCGTCTACCAGCCGCAGGGACCCCCTTAACCTTCCGAAGTATAATGCTCGACGCGAGTGGAGCGCGGCGATAAATTCTTGTCAGGACTCGATTTGATGTCGGCCCTGCCCTCCGAGGCCCCCTTGTTTCCACTCGTCGTTTCGAGGCTTTTCCCTTCTGCTCGAGGACCCGGGAATTCGGGCGGGGTCTGGATTCAGGGCGTCTCCGTAGGAGAGGTGGAGGTCGCCCTCACACTCGCGGAGCTGCTGGCTTCGCTCGACCCGGGCCTGCCGCTCCTGCTCACGTCCACGACGCCCGCGGGCGTGGGCCTTCTCTCACGCCGGCGACCCGGCGCCTGGCGGCCGTTCCCGCTCGACGTGCCGTCCTCCGTCCGGCGGTTCTTCGACGCCACTCGCCCGCGCCTCCTGGTCCTCGTCGAGACCGAGCTCTGGCCCGCGGTGCTCGGCGAGGCACGGCGCCGCGCCATCCCGGTCCTCGTCGTGAACGCGCGCCTGTCGGAGCGATCCGCGCGACGGTACCGGCGAATCGCGCGCCTCTTCGGCAGCTCCTGGGACGCCCTCACGCGCGTCCTGGCGCGCACGAGAGAAGACGCTTCCCGCTTCGAGGAGATCGGCGTCCCCTCTTCGCGTATCGCGGTCGGCGGCGACCTCAAGTTCGACCGCGCTCCCGCGCCCGAGCCGCCGTTCGCCGAGCGCCTGCGCCGCCTCGCGGACGGACGTCCGATCCTCGTGGCGGGCTCGATCGCCGAGAGCGAGATCCCGCTCGTCCTCGAGGTGCGACGCAGACTCGCCCTGAGCGCGCCCGGAGTGTTTCTCGTTCTCGCGCCCCGGCAGCCGGAAGCTTTCGACGCTGCGGAGCGCCGCGCGGGGGCGGACGGGCTGGCCGTCGTCCGGCGCTCACGCCTCGAACCGCCAGAGAGAGAGAGCGCCGACGTCTTCCTTCTCGACTCGGTCGGCGAGCTCGCCGGAACGTATGCCCTCGGCGAGGCGGCGCTTCTCGGCGGGTCGTTCGCGCCGAAGGGCGGGCACAACGTCCTCGAGCCGCTCCGCGCCGGAGCGCCGGTCGTCCATGGGCCGTCGACGGGGAACATCCGCTCCGCGCTCGAGGCCGCCGAGGGCGCCGTCTTCGCGGCAGCCGATGCTCGTTCGGCGGCCGAGGCGCTCCGGCCCCTCCTCGTGAACACGGAGGCGCGCGCCCGCGCGACGGCCGTCACGCGCGACCTCTTCGCGGGCAACGCCGGGGCCGCGCGGACCGCCGCCGAAGCCGCGCTCCAACTGGCCTTCTCCGGAGCGCCGGGCGCGTGACCTTCCTCGCGCCGTTCGCCGCTCTTTACGGAACCGCCGTGTCGGCGCGGCTCGCCGCGTATCGTCGCGGTCTCCTCCGGGTTCGCCGGGCGGGACGCCCCGTGCTCTCCGTCGGTAATCTCGCGGCCGGCGGCACGGGCAAGACGCCTTTCGTGCGGTGGCTCGCGGGCGAGCTCCTCGGCCGCGAGATCCGGCCCTCTGTTCTCACGCGCGGCTATGGCCGGGCGACGCGCGGCTCGGTCGTCGTCTCGGATGGCGCGGGCGCCGTCGCCTCGGTGCGCGATTCCGGGGACGAAGCCGCCGTCCTCGCCCGCGCGCTTCCCCGCGTTCCAATCGTGGCCGACCGCGACCGCGTCGCCGCCGCTCGGCGCGTGGAAGCGCTCGTGCCCGACGTGGGCCTTCACCTCCTCGACGACGGTTTCTCGCACGTCGCCCTCGCGCGCGACCTCGACGTCGTGCTCCTGGATGCGACCGCGCCCGACGCGGGCGGGGCGCTGCTGCCCCAGGGCGGCCTGCGCGAGCCGCTGTCCTCGCTGGAGAGAGCCGACCTCGTCGTCGTGACGAAGTGCGAGCAGGCGGATTCCGCCCCCGCGCGCGGCCTCGCGGCACGCTGGGCCCCCGGCGCGCCCGTTTACCATGCCGTGACCCGTGTCCTCGGCATTCGCGACGATTCCGGAGAAGAGGTCCGCGCCGAGGACCTGCCGGGAGAGACGCTCGTCGCCGTCGCCGCCCTCGCGCACCCGAATGCCTTCCTCGGAACGCTGGCCTCGCTCGGAATCGCGCCCGCCGGCGTCGAGACGTTTCGCGACCACGACCCGTATGCGCCCTTCGCGCTCGGCCGGATCGAGCGTGCGGCCGAGGAGGCCGGAGCGACCGCCGTCATCACGACGGAGAAGGACGCGGTCAAGCTGGAGGGGCGCCTGAGACTTCCTCTCTTCCGCGTCGCCGTCGAAATGGCGGTCACGGAGCCCGGCTTCGTCGCGGACGCGCTCGCGCGTCTCGCGCGCCCGCCCTCCTGAGGACCGATGCCGAAGAAGCGCACCGCATTCCGGAATCGACTCGAGGCGCTCGCCGCCGGCGCCGCGGGTGCCGCTCTCGCGAAGATGACGCCCGAGGCCGCAGAGGCGTTCGGCCGCGCCCTCGGCCGCCTCTATCTGAGGCTCGACGGGAGGCGCCGGAATCTTGCGCGCGCAAATCTCGCGCGCGCGTTCCCCGATCTTCCCTCCGCCGGGATCGACGCCCTCACCGTCCGCGTCTTCGAGCACTTCGGCGGCCTCGCGGCGGAGCTCCTCCACGCGATGGGTCATGGTCCCGCGGACGCTCTTTCGAGGATCGAAACGGAAGGAGCCGAGGTCGCACGCGCCGCTCTCGCGAGCGGGCGTGGCGTTCTGTTCCTCACCGCGCATCTCGGGAACTGGGAGTGGGCCGCGCTCGGCACTGGCGCGCTGGGCATTCCTTCGGGCGTCATCGCCCGCCCGCTCGACAACCCGCTACTCGATGCCCCGCTCACGCGCCTGCGCACGTCCACGGGGAACTCCGTGATTGCCAAGCGTGACGCGGCGCGGGAAATGCTGCGTGTCCTCCGGAAAGGCGGCGCGATCGGCATCCTCAACGATCAGCACGCCCGCCCGCCGGATGCCGTCACGGCTCCTTTCTTCGGTCAGCCGACCGCGACGTCTTCGGCGCTCGCGAAGCTCGCGGATCGCACGGAGGCCCTCGTCATCCCGGCGGCGGCGATTCGCATTGCCCCGGCACGCTGGCGCCTGACCTTCGAGCCGGCCCTGGACGTCCGCCAGCTCTCCGAGGCGGAAAGAGGCTTCGAGAAGCTCACCGCCCGCCTGAACGGGATTCTGGAGACGATGATCCGGCGTCACCCGGAACAGTGGCTGTGGCTCCACAATCGATGGAGACTCGACTAGGGCCTTCTTGTTTCACTCTCTGAATGAAAAAACGCCCGGGCACGAGGCCCGGGCGTCGAAGCTCGAAGCTGTTTTTTTGGGCTTACTTCGTGGCGGGAGCCTTCGGGGTGGGCGCGGGCGACGTGGCGGTGGCCGCTTCGGTCGTCTTCGTGGTCTCCTTCGTGGCGCCGCTCTTCTTCGTGACCTTCTTGTGCGACTTCTTCTTGGTCTTCGCGCCGGTCGAAGAAGCCGTCGAGGCCTCCGTCGAGGACTTTTCGGTCGTGGCGCCCGTGACCGGGTTCGTGATCGTCTTGGCGTCGGCCTTGGTCGTGGTCTTGGTCTCGTCCGCGAAGGCAACGCCCAGCGACAGGAGGGCAACAGCAACGAGAGCGGAAAGGGTCTTCTTCATTTTTTTCTCCATTCCCCTGTTTCTGTGGCCGGTTCGGGGCCTACCGACAGGATTCTCTGCGCAACCCCTCTGCCACGCGCGCGACCGACGCCGTGCCAAGGCGATAAGTTGTTTTTCTTAGAATGGGTTAGCGGGCGTTTGAGCTCCGAGCCGCGCGGGCCCGCCGGGAGGCGCCTGCACCTTTCCGTGCACTGCTGATACGGGAACCGTGAGATTTCCGCGCCCTATTTCAGCTCGACGTTCCAGTACGCCATGTCGAGGAAGTTCTTCCAGGTCGGGTGAATCCGGTTGGGCGACATGAGGCCTAGCGGCGTGCCCCTCGGCTTGCCCGGGGCGCGGCGCAGCCTCATGCCGGCTTCCTCGGGAAGGCGGTTGCCCTTCTTCACGTTGCAGGGCAGGCAGGCGCAGACGATGTTGTCCCAGTTCGACGGCCCCCCGCGCGAAAGCGGGATCACGTGATCGAGTGAGAGGTCCGAAGTGGAAAACCGCTTGCCACAGTACTGGCAGCGGTTCCCGTCGCGCATGTAGATGTTGTGCCGCGAGAATTTCACGTCGTTGCGGGGCGAGCGCTCGCAGGAGAGAAGCTGGATGACGCGCGGCACCCTGATCACGAGATTCGGAGTCGTCACGACGTCGTCGTCGGCCTGGACCGGAATGTCCTGCCACTCGTCCCAGGCATACGTCGTGTAGTCGGGCAGGACCGCGCGCACGTGCCCTTTGTAGAAAAGCGTGAACGTCCGCTTCACGTCCGTCAGCGTCAGGGCCGCGAAGCCGCGGTTCAGAACCAGCACCGGAGACTCGAGCATGGCCCAAGGATAGCCCAACGGCTGCTAAGGTTGCGTGAGTCGGATGCGGATCCTCTTCGTGCGCCTCTCGTCCTTCGGCGACGTCGTCTTCGCGCTTCCCGCGGCGAAGGCGCTGAGAACGAATCTCGCCGCCGCGCATCTCGCGTGGGCGATCGAGCCGCCGCTCGTCCCGCTCGTCGCGGGCGCGCCGTACGTCGACGACGTCGTGCCCGTCGATACACGGGGCTGGCGGCGCGCGCTCTTCGCGCGAGGAACGAGAGAGGGGATTTCGGATTTTCTTAGAAGGGTAAGAACCCCCTTCGACCTCGTCGTGGATGCGCAGGGCCTGTTCAAGTCGGCGATCGTGACCGCCGCGGCTTCGTCGGCCGGGCGCCGCGTCGGATTCGGCTGGCGGACCGCGACGGAGCGGATCAACTGCATCTTCACGAACGAGCATGTCGACGTCGACCGTGCCTCGCGCCCGCACGTCGCCGACCAGATGCTCGCGCTCGCCGAGCACGTGACGGGAAAGACGGGCTTCGACCGCATTCCGGACGTGAACCATCTGGTCGAGAGGAAAGATCCCGTGGTCGATGCATGGCTCGACCAACAAGGGTCACGTCCGTTCGCGGTGTTGCAGCCTTTTTCTTCGAAGGTGAATAAGGAATGGACAGCGGGGGACGTCGTCGCTTTCTCCGCATGGCTGGGAGCGCAGGGAATCCAGCCCGTGCTCCGCTGGGGACCAGGCGAAGAGAGCCGGGCGGAAAGTCTTCTGACCCTTTCTAAGAAATCTTCTTCTTCTCTTTCCCCCTCAACGTCTTCCTCTCCTCTTCCTCTTCTCCTGGCCCCCGCCACGACGCCCGCCTCCTCCGCCCGCCTCGCGTCGCGCGCGGCGCTCTTCGTCGGCGCCGACACTGGGCCCACTCACCTTGCGGCCGCCGCGGGCACGCCGACGCTCGTCCTCTTCGGCCCGACGCCCGTCGAGCGCTTCGGCCCGATCGGGCCGCGCACGGCCGCCCTCCGGGAAGTCGCAGCGGACTACAATCGTTCCGGGCCGGGATGGCCTGCCGATGCCGTTCATGAAGCCGTCCGCCGTCTCCTCGCGTAAGACGCGGCGGTGCGTGCGCGCCGCCGCCGGCGTTCTCGCGGCCGCCTTCGCGCTCGCCGTCCTCGTTGGCGGGCGCGCCGCCGGCACCGTCGAGAAGGGTCCGGCGCTTTCGGCGGCACGCGAGTCGCTCTCGAGAGACAGGCTCTACCCCGTTCCCTTCGGCGACGGCGAGACGCTCGTCTACACGATCGCGTGGCTGAAGATCGAAGGCGGCGAGATGACGCTCAGGACCTCCCGCGAGACGTCGACGGACGGTGTGCCAGTGCACCGGATCGCCCTCATTGCGTCCTCGAACGACTACGTCTCGAAGTTCTACCCCGTGCGCGACCTCTACGAGACCTGGGTGGACGCGCGCGACTTCCAGCCTCTTCGCTTCGAGAAGCACGCGCGCGAGGGGCGCTATGAATCCGACGAGGTCGAGGAGTTCGACCTGACGCGCCGGATCGGGAGCTGGCGGGAGGACCGAACCCCCCTGCCCGAGCGCGTGCAGGACATCATTTCGTCCTTCTATTTCCTGAGGACGCAGCCTTTCACCTTGGGTCAGGACGTCCGCGTCGACATGTTCTCGCGCGGCAAGATCTACAAGCTCAAGGCCTCGATCCTCGACCGGGAGAAGGTCGAGACCGAGGCCGGCACGTTCGACGCGTTCAAGGTGCAGCCGCAGCTTCGGGAGAACGAGACCGCCGAGGATCGCAATCGCGGAAGGCTCTTCCTCTGGTTCTCGGACGACGAGCGGCGCCTCCCCGTCATGGCGAAGACGGTGATGCCGATCGGCTCGGTCACGGCCCGCCTGCGGAAGATCGTGGCCGGGGCGAAACCGTCGACCTCGCCCGAGAGCAGGGCCCCGAAGAGCGATCAGCCGGCCGCACCCTGAGAAGCTAGAATCACCCCATGGCCGTGAAGCTCGGGGACCTTCTCGTCAAGTCGAAGCTCATCTCGAACGAGCAGCTCCAGGAGGCGCTCAAGGAAGTGCAGTCCTCGGGGATGAAGCTCGGAGAATCCCTCGTCAAGCTCGGCTACATCACGGAAGACGACATCACGGAGACGCTCTCGGCTCAGTTCGGCGTCCCGTCGATCAACCTCTCGCATTTCGAGATCGACCCGGCCGTCCTCAAGCTCGTCGCCGCCGACGTGGCGCGCAAGTACAACATCCTCCCCGTCAACAAGACCGGCGCGACGATCACGATCGCGATGGCCGACCCGACGAACGTCTTCGCCATGGACGACATCAAGTTCATGACGGGGTACAACGTCGAGCCCGTCGTGGCGTCGGAGGCGGCGCTCCAGCTCGCCATCGACAAGCACTACGGCGCGACGCACGCCCTCGAGCTGAAGAAGGTCATGGAGGAGATGTCGGTCACGGACACGGCCGACACGTCTCTCGAGGTCGTCGAGGAGTCCGAGCAACAGACGATCGACCTCGAAAAGCTCGTCGACGAGGGTGAGGAAGCGCCCGTCATCCGGCTCGTGAACATCATCCTGACGGACGCCATCAAAAGGGGCGCCTCGGACATTCACATCGAGCCCTACGAGCGCGAGTACCGCGTGCGTTATCGCATCGACGGCATCCTCTACGAGGTCATGAACCCGCCTCCGAAGCTCAAAGAGGCCATCGCCTCACGCATCAAGATTCTCGCGAAGCTCGACATCGCCGAGAAACGCCTGCCTCAGGACGGGCGCATCAAGATCAGGATGAAGCTCACGGGCAAGGTGAAGGAGCTCGACTACCGCGTCTCGGTCCTCCCGACGCTCTTCGGCGAGAAGATCGTCTGCCGCCTCCTCGACAAGGACAACCTCATGCTCGACATGACGAAGCTGGGGTTCGAGAAGGACAGCCTCCTGAAGTTCGAGAAGGCCATTCTGCGGCCGTGGGGCATGGTCCTCGTGACGGGGCCCACGGGCTCGGGCAAGACGAACACCCTTTACTCGGCCCTCTCGCGCATCAACACGCCCGAGACGAACATCATCACGGCCGAGGATCCGGTCGAGTTCAACCTGCCGGGCATCAATCAGGTCCAGATGAAGGACCAGATCGGGCTGAACTTCGCGGCCGCGCTGCGGTCGTTCCTGAGGCAGGACCCGAACATCATCCTCGTCGGCGAGATCCGCGACTTCGAGACGGCCGAGATCGCGGTCAAGGCGTCCCTGACGGGCCACCTCGTGCTCTCGACTCTCCACACGAACGACGCGCCCTCCACGATCAACCGCCTCATGAACATGGGCATCGAGCCCTACCTCGTCGCGACGTCGGTCGTCCTCATCGCGGCGCAGCGCCTGATCCGGCGCGTGTGCGCGAGCTGCAAGGCCCCCACGGAAGTCGCTCCGCAGGTCCTCGTGTCGCTCGGCTTCACGGCGGAGGACGCCAAGAGCGTCCAGGTCATGAAGGGCAAGGGCTGCGAGAAGTGCAACAACACCGGCTACAAGGGCCGCGTCGCCCTCGTCGAGGTGCTCGAGATCTCCGAGGAGATCCGCGAGCTCATCCTCTCCGGCGCGTCTTCCATCGAGATCAAGAGAAAGGGCCTCGAGGAGGGCATGGTCTCCCTTCGGCGCTCGGGCCTCCAGAAAATCAAGGACGGCATGACGTCGATCGAGGAGGTCGTCCGCGAGACGGTGCTGTAGGGCATCTGGCCCGACTTGACGTGGCCAACTGGAAACTCTCGAGGAGGACGGTGACGGCGGTCGGCCGGATCATCTGTGGTGATCCGTCCAGGCTGGATCGGAGCCGACGTCAATTAGCGTCTCTGTGAAAACAAGTTTTAGGGGCATAAGGTTAGCAGGCTCCTCGGGACCTCCTTCTCGCACGCCGCAGACACTCGCAATCGCACTCGCGCGGCCTTCCGGCGCGGATGATGCAGATCCTATTAGGTTAGAATCTGTATCCGGAGGCAGATCGTGCGGACGACCCTGAACATCGACGACGAGGCGCTCGCGGCGGCGCTCGAGGCCGATCCCGGAAAGACGAAGACCGCCGTGATCAACGACGCGCTGCGCGACTACGCCCGGCGGCGCGCGCTCCGCGGCCTGCGGAGGCTCGCGGGTAAAGTCGGCTGGCGGGGCGACCTCGACGCGCTTCGCAGGAGGCGGCCCCGGCCGTCGTGAAGGTTCTCGTCGACACGTCGGCATGGGTCGAGTTCCTGAACGGGACAGGGTCCCCGGAAGCTCTCGCCGTGGATCGCCTCCTCGCGAGCGAAGACGACGTTTGCACCTGCGGAATCGTCGTCGCCGAAGTGTTCCAGGGGATTCGCCGCGAGCGCGAGGCGCTGGAGGAGTTCTTCCGGAAAATGACACTGCTCGAGGCCTCCGGCCTGTCGACGTATCTCAAGGCAGCCGAGCTCTACCGATCGCTTCGCCGACGTGGCGTGACCGTGAGGTCGACGATCGATTGCCTGATCGCAGTCCTGGCCGACGAAAACGGCTGCGCTCTGCTTTTCCGCGATCGCGACCTGAGGCTCGTTCTTTCGAGCGGCCTTCTCTCTCTGCCCGCCTGGCCCTGACCCGCTCCGTCAGCGCCGGGTCGCTCTTTCGACGAGGTGGACGAAGGAGCGGTAGCGCGCGCCCGTCGCCCGCGAGAGCCCCGCCTCGCAGGTCCGGCTGGACGACCAGTGCCCCGCGGCGCCCGCCGCCCGGGCCTCCTCGGCCTCGAGGCGCGTCGCGGAGGCCGTCAGCTCGGGGAAGAGGAAGCCACGGTCGCCCGCGAACCCGCAGCAGCCCGCGTCGGGCGGGACCGTCACGTTCTCCGCGCAGGCGCGGGCCACGGCCTCGAGCTTCGGGACGAGGCCCATCTTCACGAGGGAGCAGACCGGGTGGAGGACGGCCGAGGGCTCCTTCTTAGTCACGGTGAGCTTCGGCAGGAGGACGTCGTGGACGAAGGCGACGCCGTCGAGGATCGCGAGCGCGTCGAAGCGCCGTCGGTTTTCCTCCGTGAGGGAGTCGCGGGAGTGAAGGAGGCCGTACGTGCACGGGCTCGTGTCGACGAAGAGGGGCAGCCGCCCTCCGTCCGACCAGCGCCAGAAGCGCTCGATCGCGCGGTTCGCGGCGATCGCGTGCGCCTCCGTGTAGCCCTTCGACGAGAACGGAACCCCGCAGCACGTCCCGGCCGCGTCGGCGGGCACGTGCACGGGGACGCCGGCGCGCGCCGCGAGCGCGACGACTGTGTCGACGAGGGGCGGCGTCTCGGAGTCGCCGGCCTCTGGCCCCATCGTCCGCGAGAGGCACGACGGGAAGTAGATCGCCTGCGCCCCGGCGGCGGACGTCTTGGCCCGCGGCGCGGCCGCGGCCCGCGGCATCTCCGCGCTCCACTGCGGGAACGGCCCGCCCGAAAGGGCCCGCAAGGCCTTCGTGAGCCCCGCCATCGCGCCCGCGCCGAAGAGCGATTGGACGGCGTGCCCCGCGCGCAATCCCGCGCGGAGCGCAGGCTCGACCAGGCCGAAGGAGCGCGCGAGCGTGGCCGCGGTCCGGTTCGCCGCGGCCGAGTGGCGGACGGCGCGAAAGCGCTTCGTGAGCTGGCCGGTGTCGATCTTGACCGGGCAGGCGGTCGCGCAGAGGCCGTCCACGGCGCACGTGTCGAGCGCCTCGTAGGGGAAGTCGGCCTCGAGGGCGGATCGAAGGTTTGGATCGCTCCGCGTCTCATCGAGACGGGCGAGCTCGCGGCGCACGACGATCCGCTGGCGGGGCGTGAGCGTGAGGTCGCGGCTCGGGCACAGCGGCTCGCAGAACCCACACTCGATGCAGCGGTCGACCTCGTCCTCGACCGTCGGAGTCGACTTGAGGTCCTTGAGGTGGGCGCGTCGGTCGCCGTTCACGAGGACGCCGGGATTCAGGAGGCCGGCCGGATCGGCCAGCTCCTTGAGGCGCACCATGACGGCGTACGCCTCGGGCCCCCACTCCGTCTCGACGAACGGCGCCATGTTCCGGCCCGTGCCGTGCTCGGCCTTGAGCGCGCCGTCGTACCTTTCCACAACGAGCGGGACGAGGTCGTCGATGAAGCGCGCGTACTGATCGATGGTGCGGGCGTCCCGGAACGACTGCGTGAGGACGAAGTGCAGGTTCCCGTCCCGCGCGTGGCCGAAGATGATCCCGTCGGAATAGCCGTGCTTGCCGAAGAGCGCGTTGAGGTCGACCGCGGCGTCCGCGAGGCGGTCGACCGGGAACGCGACGTCCTCGATGATGACGGTCGTCCCGGTCTTCCGAACGGCGCCGACGGAGGGAAACATCCCCTGCCGCACCCGCCAGAGACACGCCTGCTCCGCGGCGTCGTGCGTGAACCGCGCCGGCTCGAGGAGCGTGAGCCCGGACACGGCGGACGCCGCGATGCGAGCGAGCTCGTCGCGCTCGTCCTCGCGCGCCGCCTGGAATTCCGCGAGGAGGCCCGCCGCGCCCGGCGGCAGCGTGCGCAGCGCCGGCGGCACGCCCGGCTCGTCCTCGACCGAGCGCAGGGAGGCGCGGTCCATGACCTCGAGCGCCTTCGCGCCCGCCGAGTTCAGCGGGACGATCGCGGCGCAGGCCGCGTGGAGGTCGGGGAAAAGCAGGAGGCCCGTGACCTTCACCGGGAGGTCTGGCACCGTGCCGAGGACGGCCTCCGAGACGAAGGCGAGCGTCCCTTCCGACCCGACGAGGAGGTGGGCGAAGACGTCGACCGGGCGCTCCCAGTCGAGGAACGCGTTGAGCGAGTAGCCGGTCGTGTTCTTCGTCCGGTATTTCGCGCGGATGCGCGCGAAGAGCGCCGCGTCCGCGACGAGGCGCGCGTGCAGCTCCGCGAGCCCCTGCCAGAGCGCCGGCTCCTTCGCCCGGAAAACCTCGTCCGCGTCGGGACGCGCCGTGTCGATGGCCGTACCCGAGGGGAGGAGGAACGTCAGGGACTCGAGCGTGTGGTACGCGTTCTGCGCGACCCCGCAGCACATCCCGCTCGCGTTGTTCGCGAGAATGCCGCCGATCGTGCATGTCGCGATCGAGGCAGGATCGGGCCCGATCTTCCGGCCGAAGGGGCGGAGGGCACGGTTCGCGTGGGCGCCGATCACGCCGGGTTGGACGCGGATCCTCGCGCCGTTCCCCTCCACCGTCAGACCGCGGAAGCCGCGCGCCGTCTCGACGAGGATGCCGTCCGTGATGGATTGGCCCGAGAGGCTTGTCCCGGCGGAGCGGAAGACGAGCGGCACGCCGTGCGCGCGCGAGACGGCGAAGAGGCCGCGGACCTCGTCCGCGCTTCGCGCGTGGACGACGGCCTCCGGAACGAGCCGGTAGAAACTCGCGTCCGACGCCCACGCGATCCGGTCGATCGCGCGCGTCAGGACGCGCTCTTCCCCGACGATCGCGGCGAGGGCGGCGGCGAGGGAGCGTGGATCGCGCGCCGCAGGCGCGCCGGCCGTCGGCATGGGGTCCTCGTCAGGCTCCTTCCGGCCGGGGGCGCGGGGCCCCCGGCGGAAGGATCCTACTCAGGTGCAGATCACCTGTCTCATTTTCCGATGGGTAAGGCGGGGATGGCGCCCGTGAAAACGTAAGCCTGAAGGAGCGCGATGATTCCGATCACCGCGGCGCCGGCGACCGAATGCCACCACACCGTCCGGAAGATCGGCCCGAGGGCATGGGATCTTTCCTTCGGGTCCTCGTAGCATGCGGCGCAGGCGACCATGATCGACTGCGCGTCGATCATCTTTCCCATGACCCCGCCGGTCGAGTTGGTCGCGACGATGAGCACCTCGTTCAGGTGGAGCTGCTGCGCGGTGATGCGCTGCAGGCTGCCGAACAGGGCGTTCGAGGCCGTGTCCGAGCCCGTGAGGAAGACGCCCAGCCAGCCGAGGTAGGCCGCGAAAAACGGATAGCCAGCCCCGGCCCCGGTGAACGCGAGGCCCAGCACCGCGTCCGTGCCGGAATAGCGCGTGAGGAACCCGAGCCCGAGCACCTGGCCGATGACAAGCACCGGGACCTTCATCCGGCGCGCCGTTCGCAAGAAGGCCTCTTTCCACTGGGCCGCCGTCAAACGGAGGACGAGCCCCGAGAGAAGGGCCGCCACGAAGACGCCGGTGCCCGCGGCGGAGAGCCAGTTGATCGCGAATCGGGCGCCTTCCGGCTTGGCGCCGGCCTTGACCACGGGCGGCACCCGCTGCACCTGGTTGTGAAGGGCCGGCATGTCCCAGCCTGGCAGCGAGAGCGTGCCCGTGAACGGCGAGCCGAGAAGCGTCGTCTTGATCTTCACGTTCGAGAAGACGTTGTTCAGGGTCGTCTTCCACGTGGGCATCCCCCAGATGCCGCAGCAGAGGATCAGGATCATCCAGGGCAGCCAGGCGTACGCCGTCTGGCCCACCGTGTATTTGTACTTCCACGTCTCCGGAGGCGCGGCGCCGGCCGTGGCCGCGTTCGCCTTCGCCGCCTCGCGTTCGGACTTCAACAGGAAACGAGTCTTCGGGTGCCAGACGAAGCGCAAAAAGAGGGCCGTGCAGACGACGGAAAAGACGCCCGACACGACGTCCGTCATGAGATGGGTCGGCGCGTAACCCGAGGCGAACCACTGCATCACCGCGAACGATCCGCCCGAACAGAGCGCCGCCGGCCACACCTCCCAGACCTCCTTCCACGTCCCTCCCTCCATCTTCACGAACGTGGCGATGAGCCAGAAGGGGACGAGGACGGACACGAACGGAAGCTGGTGGCCGGCCATCTCCGAGAGCGTCCTCTCGTCGAGCCCGCTCACGGCCGCGAGCGTGACGATCGGCGTCCCGATCGCGCCCCAGGCCACCGGCGCCGTATTCGCGAGAAGGTTCAGCACCGCCGACTGGAACGGCTTGAAGCCGAGGCCCACCATGACGGCACCGGCGATCGCGACCGGAGTTCCGAAGCCCGAGGTCCCCTCGATGATCGCCCCGAAAGAGAACGCGATCAGGAGGACCTGGAGCCGGCGGTCGAACGAGATGTGAATGATGGATTCCTTCACGATCTCGAACTTGCCCGTGACGACGGTCATCGTGTAGAGGAACATGGCCGCGAGCACGATCCAGATGATCCCGAGGAAGCCCGAAAGGGAGCCCAGCGCGAAGGCGGAAATGGCCGACGGGAGCGGCATTCCAAACGCGACGCACGAGACGAGGAACGCCGCCAGGACGCCGTAGAACGCGGCAAACGGAGCGGAGATGCCGAGGTGCCTGACGCCCTGCTTGTCGCGATTCGGATGCAAGGCGATGAAGTAGAGCAGGACGATGATCGGCATGGCTGCCACGATCGTCGAGAAAAAGGCGTTCCCAAAGGGGTCGTAGTTCTGGTGAAACATCGAACCTCCGTCAGCGAACGGTTAACGTTTCCGATCAGGGTGGATCGGGGGCGACAACATGGCGATGATCTGGATGAATTATCTTCTCCTCGCCGCGAGGAACGGAAAAATACCGGCCGATGAGCAATAAACTTAGAGTGCCGTCCCTGCGGGGGACATAATCACGGCCCGAATGAGCGTCGCCAACGCGCCGGCCGTCACGATCTCCCGCGACGTCGTCGCACGGATGTCGGCGCTCGTGGGCGCGAAGAACTGCATCTCCAATCCCTCCGACCTTCGCACCTACGAGTGCGACGGGCTCACGAGCTTCCGCGTCATGCCCGGACTCGTCGTCCTTCCCGCCTCGACCGCGGAGGTCGTGGCCGTCGTGAAGCTCGCATGGGAAAACGGCCTCGCCCTCGTCGCGCGGGGGGCCGGCACCGGCCTGTCCGGCGGCGCGCTACCCGTGCCGGGCTGCGTCGTCGTGGCGCTCACGCGCATGAAGAGGATTCTCGAGGTCGACCTGGAAAACGGCTTCTTGCGCGTTCAGCCCGGCGTGGCCAACCTCGACGTCAGCAAGCATCTCGGCCCCGCGGGCACCTACTACGCGCCCGACCCGTCTTCGCAGAGCGTCTGCACGATCGGAGGAAACGTCTCGGAAAATTCGGGCGGGGCCCACTGCCTGAAATACGGCTTCACGTCCAACCACGTCCTCGGCGCACGCGTCGTCCTCGCCGACGGCACGGTCGTGGACCTGGGGGGGCCGGCTCTCGATGCGCCAGGGTACGACCTGACCGGAATCTTCGTGGGAAGCGAGGGGATGCTCGGCATCGTCACCGAAGTCGTGCTCCGGATGCTCCGCAAGCCGCAGGCCACGCGCACGTTCTTCGCGACCTTCCCGTCCACCGACGAGGCGGGAAACGCCGTCTCCTCCATCATCGCCTCGGGCGTCGTGCCGGCCGCGATCGAGATGATGGACGGGCTCGCGATGCGGGCGGCCGTGGCCGCCACCGGCGTCGACTGGCCGGACGTGGGAGCGTCGCTGCTCATGGACGTCGACGGGCCGCTCGCCGAGGTCGAGCACACGTCCCGCCACTCCGTCGAGCTGGCGCGCGAGGCGGGCGCCCTCGAGATCCGGATTCCGAAGGACGAAAACGAACGGGCCCTCATGTGGAAGGGCCGCAAGAGCGCCTTCGCCGCCGTGGGCCGCATCAGCCCGAACTACATCGTCCAGGACGGCGTGATCCCGCGCTCGACGATCGCCGAGGTGCTCCACGAGGTCACGGAGCTTTCGAAAAAGGCGGGGCTTCGCGTCGCGAACGTGTTCCACGCCGGCGACGGCAACCTGCATCCGCTCGTCCTCTACGACGCCCGCGTGCCGGGCCAGGAGAAGGCCGCCGAGGAGCTCGGCGGCGCGATCCTCAGGCTGTGCCTCCGGCTCGGCGGCTCCATCACCGGCGAGCACGGCGTGGGCGCCGAGAAGGTGGCCTACATGGGCGAGATGTTCACAGAGGCGGATCTCGAGACCATGCAGCGCGTGCGGTGCGCGTTCGATCCCGAAAGGCGGCTCAACCCCGGAAAGGTCTTTCCGACGCCTCGGCTCTGCGGGGATCTTCCGGGGCCCTATGTCCCGCATCCCTCCGAGCTGTCGGGCGAGGCGACGCGCGGATGAACCGGAGGACCGAGGCGCAGCCGAGGGCCGCAGGTACGTGCCGCGGCCGAGCCGACAGGCGAGGTCGCGGATGAACGCGACCGCTCCCGCCGCCGTCCGGGCCGGTGCGAGCGCCGACGCGATCCTCGGCGTCCTTCCGAAGGAGGTCTTCTCTCCTTCGACCGTCGAGGAGGCGGCCGCCGTTCTCGAGGAGAAGGCGCGCGCCTCCGCGAGCGTCGGATTCGTCGGCGGCGGGACGGCGCTCGGGCTGGGCCGGCCTCCCCGGCGACTCGACGCCGTCCTCAGGACGGAACATCTCACGCGCATCGTCGAGCATGCGCCCTCCGACCAGATCATCGTCGTGGAGGCTGGCATCACGCTCGCCGACCTGCAGCGCGCCGTCGGGGCGCATGGGCAGCGCCTGGCCCTCGATCCACCGCTCCCAGAACGAAGAACGATCGGCGGCCTCCTCGCGACGAACGGTTTCGGCCCACTGCGGACGCGATACGGATCTCTCCGGGATCTCATCATCGGGGTCTCCCTCGTGCGCGCCGACGGGGTCTCCGCGAAGGGAGGCGGAAAGGTCGTCAAGAACGTGGCGGGCTTCGATCTGCCGAAGATGATGGTGGGATCGCTCGGAACGCTCGGGCTCGTGGCGACCGTCACCTTCCGGCTGCACCCGCTTCCCGAGTCCGACGTCACCCTCGTCGCCCGGGCTCGGACGGCCCGGGGCGTGAGAGAGCTCGCATCGGCGATGCGCGGCGCGCAACTCGAGCCGGCGGCCGTCGCCGCGCTTCTTCAGGGGCGGCTTTTCGACGTCGCGATCCGCTTCGAAGGGTTCCCGGCCGGCGTGGCCGAGCAGCGCGACCGGCTCCGGCAGCTCGTCGGCCAGCCGCCGGGAAGCGACTGCGACGTCCTCTCCGAGGCCGAGGCGCGCGCTGTCTGGGAACGCCATGACGCGCTCCGAACGGCCGGCCCCCTGCGCGCGAAGCTCGCCTTTCTCCCCGCGGCGCTCGAGGCCCTCGTCGAAGGCCCGTTCGCGAAGCTCATGGGCGCCCTCGGCGAAGCGTCCTTCGTGCTCTATCCGACTCTCGGACTGGGGTTCGTCGCCGGGCTCCCGCAAGGTGCGGTCCTCGTTGCGCAGGCGGTGGAATCCGTTCGCGGCTCCCTCGCGGGGACGGGAGGGTCGCTCGTCCTCGAGGAGGCGCCGGATGACGTGCGCGCGCACGCGGACCCCTGGGGCCCGCCGCCGCCGTCCTTCGCGCTCATGCGCGAGCTGAAGAACCGGCTCGATCCCGAAGGCCGGCTGAATCCCGGCCGCTTCGTGGGGGGGATCTGATGTCGGAGTCGGCGCCGACGGGGCGGAGCCTCCTCGACGACTGCGTGCACTGCGGCTTCTGCCTCCCCGCGTGCCCGACGTACCAGTCGTGGGGCGAGGAGATGGACTCGCCCCGCGGCCGCATCCATCTCATGCGCGGTCTCGCCGACGGGACGCTGACGCTCGACGCCGACGTCGTCGCGCACTTCGACCGATGTCTCGGCTGCATGGGGTGCGTCCCCGCCTGTCCGTCGGGCGTGAAATACGACGTCCTGATCGAGGAGACCCGCGCGCGGATCGAGGAGCGTTACGACCGCGGCGGTTTCGACGCCCTCTACCGGGCGATGCTCTTCGCGCTGCTTCCCTATCCGCGAAGGCTGAGGGTGCTCGCGGTTTTCGCGTTCCTGTACGCGAGGAGCGGGTTGCAAGCGCTCGTGCGGCGGACCGGCGTCCTGCGGCTCCTGCCCCGGCGCCTCGCGCAGCTCGAGGCGCTGATGCCGGAGGTCGACGGCGCCGCTCTGACGGCCGGCCTCCCGAGCCTCACGCCGGCGATCTCAGCCCGGCGCTTCCGGGTCGGGCTCGTGGCCGGCTGCGTCCAGCGCGTCTTCTTCCGGGGGGTGAACGAAGCGACGCTGCGCGTCCTCGCCGCCGAAGGCTGTGACGTCGTCGTGCCGGAGGGAC
>OBLW0100000581.1_pt1 | contig 31108 bp, 26 predicted proteins | sample 1520161 | NCBI WGS metagenome assembly OBLW01 (sample SAMEA3539309, study PRJEB22396) | soil metagenome | biome: tundra; feature: field; material: soil | place: USA | collected 2010-05 | depth 0.15 m
GTGATGACGGCCTTGTTGCCCGTGGCGCTCACGAAGATGTCAGCCGTCTCGACGACGTCGTCGACCGTCGCTACCTGGTAGCCGTCCATCGCCGCCTGGAGCGCGCAGATCGGGTCTATCTCGGCCACGACCACACGGGCGCCCTGGCCGCTCAGCGACTCGGCGCAGCCCTTGCCGACGTCCCCGTAGCCGCAGACGAGCGCGACCTTGCCGCCGATGAGCACGTCGGTCGCACGGTTGATGCCGTCGATCAGCGAGTGCCGGCAGCCGTACTTGTTGTCGAATTTCGACTTGGTCACCGAGTCGTTCACGTTTATGGCCGGGAACAAGAGCTCGCCGCTCTCCTGCATCTGGTAGAGCCGGTGCACGCCTGTCGTGGTCTCCTCGGTCACGCCCTTTATGTTGTTGGCGATATCGGTCCAGCGCCGCGGGTCCTCCGCCAGCGAGCGCCGGAGCAAAGCAAGGATCACGGCGAGCTCTTCGCTCTCCGCGCCCGCGGGGTCCGGCACGACGCCCGCCTTCTCGAACTCGACTCCCTTGTGCACGAGCAGCGTCGCATCCCCGCCGTCGTCGAGGATCATGTTCGGGCCCGCTCCCCCGGGCCACCGCAACATCTGCTCGGTGCAGTGCCAATACTCCTCGAGCGACTCACCCTTCCAGGCGAACACCGGCACGCCGCGCGGCTCGGTCGACGACCCATCGCGGCCCACGACCACTGCCGCCGCCGCGTGGTCCTGGGTGGAGAAGATGTTGCAGGACGCCCAGCGGACCTCGGCGCCGAGAGCGACGAGCGATTCGATCAGAACGGCCGTCTGAACCGTCATGTGCAAAGAGCCCGAGATCCGGGCTCCTTTGAGCGGCTGGGCCTCGGCCTGCTCGCGGCGGATCGCCATCAGTCCGGGCATCTCGTGCTCGGCAAGTTCGATCTCCTTGCGGCCGAAGCCGGCCAGGGAGAGGTCGGCCACTTTGAAGTCGAAGCTCATGCGATCTCCTTGCTCAGGCCGGCTGCGGCAGCCGGCTCCTTGTTCCAGCCGGCCGCGTCAGCGGCCAGCAACTGTGTGTGCTTCTGCTGCTCGAAGGCCAGCCACTCCCCCGGGTCCACCTCCACAGGCCGTACGGCCTTGGAGCTGAACCACGCTTCCAGCCCCTCGCGGAGCCGACCGTCGTCCCGGAGGCGAAGCGCAAAGCCGACGTCGCTCAATTCGATACCGAAGGCGCCGAGCAGTTCTCTTAGCGTACGGAGGCGCTGCAGCTCGGCCGGGCCGTAGAGGCGGTAGCCCGAAAGCGACCGGCGCGGTGCGACGAGGCCCGCATCCTCGATGTAGCGCAGCATCCGGGCAGACCAGCCTGTCGTGGCCGCCGCCTCGTGAATCGTCAGCCCGTCGGGAGCCACATCCCCAACCCTACCACAATGATGATAAGGTTGTCACGGGGATTTCTGCCCCACGGGCGACTAACCTGCTCAAGGCCATGATCCTCTCCGACCAGACGATCCGTGAAGAGCTCGCTTGCGGCCGGATCGGCATCGACCCGCTCGGGGAGGGCTGCATCCAGCCTTCCTCGGTCGACCTGCACGTCGACCGTTACTTCCGCGTCTTCCGCAATCACAACCTGCGGGCAATCGACGTCAAGGAGGACCAGGAGGAGCTCACCGAGCTGGTCGCGATCTCCGAGGACGACGTCCTCATGCTGCATCCGGGCGAGTTCGTCCTCGGCTCGACGGTCGAGCGGGTCCGGCTCCCGAACGACCTCGTCGGCCGCCTCGAGGGCAAGTCCAGCCTCGGGAGGCTGGGGCTCCTGATCCACTCGACGGCCGGTTTCGTGGACGCGGGGTGGGACGGCCATCTGACCCTGGAGCTCTCCAACGTGGCGAACCTCCCGATCACCTTGTATCCCGGAATGAAGATCGGCCAGATCAGCTTCCTCAAGATGACAACTCCCGCTGCGATACCCTACGGGTCCGCCGTGCTCGGCTCGAAGTACCAGCATCAACGCGGGCCGACCCCGAGCCGCTATTTCGAGAACTTCCGCGACCGCCAGGCCTGACCAGCGGGAGGCCGTGTGCTCACGAGGTACCCGATCGGCTTGGCCGCCACGGCGGTCGCGCTGGCGATAGCGGGCTCGCGCCTTTCGCACATCTTCCGGCTGGTCACCTCGGGCAAGCCGGCGACCGGCCGGTTGGCGCACAGGGCAAGGCGCGCCAAGCTCGAGCTGGAGGAGGTCGTCGGGCAGCGCAGGCTGCTGCGCTGGGCGTTGCCCGGAGCGGCGCACGCGTTCACCTTCTGGGGCTTTGGCGTGCTCATCCTCACGATCATCGAGGCCTACGGAGGGCTGTTCCGGCACAACTTCGCGGTCCCGGGCATCGGCCACGCGGCCTTCATCGGCTTCATCGAGGACTTCTTCGCCTGCGCGGTGCTGGTCGCCGTGTGCGTGTTCAGCGTCATCCGCCTCCGCTCTTCCCCGAAACGGAAAGGTCGCGCCTCTCGCTTCTACGGCTCGCGCACGGCCACCGCATGGATCACGCTAGGGATGATCGCTCTCGTGGTCATCACCCTCCTCGTGTACCGCGCGGCTCAGACCAACACGGGCGACTTCGCCTACGGCTGGTGGGCCTTCGCCTCCCACGGCCTCGGGCAGGCACTGCGGCCGCTCGGCGTGCCGGCCAACCGGACGATCGAGACGGTCTTCGTCGACCTGAACGTCGTCGTGGTCATGTCGTTCCTGGTGCTGGTCGTGTACTCCAAGCACCTTCACATCTTCATGGCACCGTTGAACGTCGCCTTCACGCGTCAGCCCTCACGCCTCGGCGCCCTCGACAAGACCCCCGAGATCGACCTCGAGGCGATGGACGAGGACACGATCTTCGGTGCCGGCAGGATCGACCATTTCACCTGGAAGCAGCTCCTCGACCTCGTGACCTGTACCGAGTGCGGCCGCTGCCAGAGCCAGTGCCCGGCTTGGAACACCGGCAAGCCCCTCTCTCCCAAGCTTCTCGTCATGGACCTGCGGGAGGAGCTGTTCAGGGGCACCAAGCAGGCACTCGTGCCGAACGTCATCGCCGACGACGTCCTCTGGGCCTGCACTACTTGCGGCGCGTGCGTCGAGGAGTGCCCGGTCGACATCGAGCATGTCGACGCGATCATCGACATGCGCCGTTACGAGGTCCTGAACAAGGCCCGTTTCCCGTCCGAGGCCGCGTCGATGCTGCGCAACGTCGAGAGCCGGGGCGACCCGTGGGGCCTCGGGGCCGCGAAGCGGCTCGAGTGGACCGCCGGCCTGGACTTCGAGGTCCGGGTCGTGGCCGGCTCGATCCCCGACGACGTCGAGTACCTCTTCTGGGTCGGGTGTGCCGGGGCACTCGACGAACGGGCCCGCGAGACGACCCGGTCGATCGCCCGCCTCTTGCACCTGGCCGACGTGAGCTTTGCCGTCCTCGGTCCCGCCGAGTCATGCACGGGTGACCCGGTTCGCAGGCTCGGCAACGAATACCTGTTCCAGGTGCAGGCTCACCGGAACATCGAGACGCTGACGGCTGCCGGCGCGCACAAGGTCATCGCCTCGTGCCCGCACTGCTTCAACTCGCTGTCAAAGGAGTACCCGGCTCTCGGCGGCAACTTCGAGGTGATCCACCACACCCAGCTGCTGGAAAGGCTCGTGGCCGGGGGAAAGCTGCGCCCGGGACGCCTCGACGCGAAGGTCGCCTATCACGACCCTTGCTATCTCGGCCGCCACAGCCGGATCTACGACCCGCCGCGCTCGGTCATCGCTTCGGTGCCCGGAGTCAGCCCGGTCGAGATCGGGCGCTGCCGAGAGCGCAGCTTCTGCTGCGGAGCCGGAGGAGCCAGGATGTGGCTCGAGGAGCCCCAGGGCACGCGCATCAACCTGGAGCGCACCGACGAGGCGATCGCCACGGGCGCGGACGTCGTGTCGACGGCCTGCCCCTACTGCATGATCATGTTGGACGACGCCGTCAAAGCGCGCGGCCGGGAAGAAGACGTCAAGGTCCTCGACGTCGCCCAGCTCCTCGAGCGCTCGATGGACGTTCCTGCTATCAGCTAGTCCCGCCGTTTGGGTATCGGCGCTCCAGGTCATCCGTCTCCTCGCGGCTGATGCACGCGACAATGACCGCCATGGCTAGGTCTGCCTGGCAGAGCCACTGGCACAAGCACCCAGGCGTGCGATCCGGTGCTCAGCTCTCTCGCGGCGAGCGAGCGGCCGACCGCATGCGCAACATGATGGGGTCTTGGCCCTTCGTGTTCGGTTTTTTCGCGGTCATGATCGCGTGGGCTCTTGTCAACACGCTTCTCTTCGAGCATGTCCTTCACCACAAGGCGTTCGACCCGTACCCGTACATCCTGCTGAACCTGTTCCTCTCGATGATGGCCGGTGTCCAGGCTGCAGCTCTTCTGATCGCCGCCAAGCGAGCTGACGCAATCTCCTCCGAGGTGGCTCTTCACACCGCGAGCAACACGGACGACATCAAGACACTGATCCAGGAGAACACGGCCCTTACCTCCCAGGTGAAGAAGAACACGGATCTTCTCGACGAGATTCATCTGCACGTGGCCAACATCGGCCGGAAGGTTGGAGCAGAGATGGGTCACTTCGCCCCTGGCGACCCGCCATCGACGGAACCTGAGCCCACGTCCTAATTGTCAGCACCGATCGTCGAATCGGGCATGGCGCCGCGGCGACCCCTTCTTCGTTGAGAACCGGTCGTGCAGGCGCTCACCTCTCGGCGTCGCTAAGTAGCGCCTGGAGACTCGCCGGAGCGGGCTCGACGACATCACGAACGAACTCGTTCGCTGCGCTCTCCAAGCAGGCGAGCATCGCGAGGACGGGCACCTGCTCGGCGAGCGCGGGCCTGGTCATCGCCCACACCTGGCGCGCCGGCTGAGCGCCCTTGAGCCTCCGGACGGCGACACCGGGATGGAGCGAGGAGCCGAGCGCGAGCATGGGCACGAAGGCCACCCCGAGGCCGGCAGCGACAAAGCCCTGGGCGGTCGGGTACTCGTCCGCGTCGATGGCGTACGTGGGCCGGAACCCGGCCCGCATGCAGGCGGCCTCGATGACGAGCTGGCAGTGGCCCGGACAGGAGCTGACCCCGATCCAGCGCTCCGAGGCGAGAAGTGCAAGGTCCACCGATTGCTTGGCCGCCAGCGGGTGCGAGCGGGGCAGCACGATCCGGAAGGGATCTGCCAGCAGGTGCCGGTGGACGAGATCGTCGTCCACGGGGTCACCGGGAGATCTCGTCTCCACTGCCACGAGGACGTCGATCGAGCCGCTCCGCAGGCTGGTGGTCGCCTCGTCGCCCTCTACTACGACAAGGTCGAGGGCGATGTTGGGATGCAGTGCCTGGAAGGCGGCAAGCGCGCCGGGCACGAGCGAGGAGCCGGCCGTCGGGAACGCACCGAGCCGGATCCGGCCGCTATGGCCGGAGGCCAGCGCGGCGAGGGCGTCCTCGGCGTCCTGGATCGAGGCGAGCACGCGGGTCGTGTGCTCGCAGAGCAGCAGTGCGGCGTCTGTCGGTCGCACCCCCCGGCCCACCCGCTCGAAGAGCCGGACGCCGGTCTCTCGCTCGAGCGCGCTCATCTGCTGGCTCACAGCCGAGGGCGAGTAGCTCAGGAGCGCCGCGGCAGCCGACACCGAACCGGTCTCCACGACGGCTTGAAGGGCCTTCAGACGACGGACGTCGATCATGGAACAATTAAGCCATACTGAAGTGTCATTCGCAACTAGTTGCTTGTTCTTCAGGATGGACGGCCCATAATGGCCATATGGAGTCTTCGCGAGCGTTGTCGGAGTTGCTGGCATGATCTGGCTGGTGGTTGCCCTCGTGGTTGTCGGCCTGCCCCTGGCGGCCCTGCTGTTCGGTGCGGACAGCCGGGACGGGCGTGACTGGAAACCGCTCTGCGGGTTGCCCAGCCCCTCGCCCGACGCGGATTGGCCTTCCCCGGACACAGTGCGGGAGACCGGCAGGTTCGTGCCACGGCGCGAGCTGGTCAAGCAAAGCTGAGGGCGCGCTACGGCCACCCGTAGAACGCGCTCGATCAGGTCGACTCGCTTGTCCAAGCCGGCGCCTTTTCCCCGCACCGGCGACTGTCCGCGTGAACGGTTACTGTGCGAGCCCGTCGATCACCCTGACACCTGGTAGTCGGGCGAGCAGCGCTCCGGGGAGCAGGATCTTGGAGCGGCGCACCCCGGACCCGATGAGAACGACATCGGTCTCGACAACCCTACGGTCGACGAGCACGGGCCAGATGGACGGAAGGCCGATGGGCGTGATCCCGCCATGTTCCATGTCGGTCAGCTCCGTGGCGCGGGCCATCGGGAGAAACGACGCCTTGCGTACGTCGAGGAGCCGCTTGACGACCTTGTTGATGTCGGCGCGGGTGGTGGCAAGCACGACGCAGGCCGCCAACCGCTCGATCCCCTCGCGCTTGCCGCCGACGACGACGCAGTTGGCGAGCGAGTCGGGCTCAACTCCGAACTCCTGCTGTGTCGTGACCGTGTCGGAGAGGGCCGGATCGATCTCGACCACCCCGACATCGTCGAGCAAGCCCGCCGCAGCCAGTGCCCTCAGGGTCGGCTCGGCCAACAGATCGGGCCGGCCCGATGCCGGGACGCTCGAGAGGCTGCCGAGCTTGAACGTTCCCATCTCGTTCATCCTGCCACCCGGTCCGGCCGCCGCCGTCGCCCGACCAGGCTGAGGCTGGGGTCGGCAGTTACTTCGCCGTAACCGGTCCCGCTTGAGCCGCGACCGCTGCTGCTGCTGCCGCGACCGCGGCGGGGTCACCAAGGTAGCGGCCCTCGACAAAGTTGAGCTGGTCGTCCAGCGTGATGATCCGCGGCCACCCAGTCGGGATGTCCAGGTCGACGATGTCGTCCTCCGAGATGTGCTCGAGGAACATCGTCATGGCCCGGATGCTGTTGCCGTGGGCGACGACAAAGGGCGTGATCCCCGCCAGCAGCTCCGGCCCGAGGACGTCCTCCCAGTAGGGCACCATTCGGCGCACCACGTCTGCCAGGCACTCGGCAGCAGGCAGCGCGCCCGGGGGGACGTCGCGGTAGCGGGGATCGTGCACCGGGTGGCGCGGGTCGCCGAGTTCCAGAGACGGCGGCGGCGTCGCGTAGCTCCGGCGCCAGAGCTTCACCTGCTCGGGCCCGAAGGCGGTCACCGCCTCCTTCTTGTTGCCGCCCTGCAGGGCCCCGTAGTGGCGCTCGTTCAACCGCCAGTTCCGCCGTACCGGGAGAAACGAGAGGCCCATCTCGTCGAGGGCGATGTTCGCCGTGCGGACCGCCCGGGTCAGCACCGAGGTGTGAACGGTGTCGATGCGCAGCTCGGTCTCCTCGGCCAGCAGCTGCCCGGCAGAGCAGGCCTCGGCTTCGCCCTTCTCGCTCAGGTCGACATCTGTCCAGCCTGTGAAGCGGTTCTCGGCGTTCCAGGTACTCTCGCCATGGCGCAAAACGATCATCGTGGACATGTCCCGAGGCTATCCTCCCCCTCTTTCGCGACACGAATCCGGGTCGCTGCACACCGTGAAGGCCGCCCTCGACCGCTCTGACCAGCGATCTTCGCCATCGACGAGGCGTTGCGCCCGCTTAGCCGACACCTTGACAATCGCACACTCAAGTTTGCTATACTTTCCCCTGTACGAAGGACGTGCGGGTGCCGACACGTGTCGCATCCTTAGAAGTGGAGGCTTTCAGAAAATGTCCAAGGCCGTCGGAATCGACCTCGGCACGACCAACTCGGTGGTCGCATTCCTCGAGGCGGGCGAGCCCACGGTTATACCGAACGCAGAAGGCGGGCGGACTACTCCGTCGATCGTGGGATTTGCCAAGTCCGGTGAGGTGCTCGTCGGCGAGGTCGCAAAGCGACAGGCGATCACGAACCCGGATCGGACCGTCCGTTCTGTGAAGCGTCAGATGGGGACGAGCTGGTCGATCGACATCGACGGCAAGCCCTACAAGGCCCAAGAGATCTCCGCGAGGATCCTGCAGAAGCTGAGGCGCGATGCCGAGGCCTTCCTGGGAGACACCGTCAACCAGGCCGTCATCACGGTTCCCGCCTACTTCGACGACGCCCAGCGCACCGCTACGAAAGAGGCCGGCCAGATCGCCGGGCTCGAGGTTCTCCGCATCATCAACGAGCCGACGGCAGCCGCACTCGCCTACGGCCTCGACAAGGAGCGCTCCGACCAGACCGTGCTCGTGTTCGACCTCGGTGGCGGCACCTTCGACGTGTCGGTCCTAGAGATCGGCGAGGGCGTCTTCGAGGTGAAGTCGACCTCTGGCAACACCCATCTCGGCGGGGACGACTGGGACCAGCGCGTCATGGACTGGCTGGTCAAGACATTCAAGGACACCGAGGGTGTCGACCTCTCCAACGACAAGATGGCCCTGCAGCGTCTCAAGGAAGCGGCCGAGAAGGCCAAGATCGAGCTTTCGGCCGTCCAGGAGACGACGATCAACCTCCCCTTCATCACCGCCACCAACGAGGGCCCGAAGCACCTCGACGTAAAGCTCTCCCGGGCGAAGTTCCAGGAGCTCACGGCCGACCTCGCGGATGCCTGCAAGGGACCCTTCCAGCAGGCCATCCAGGATTCGGGCTTGGCCGCCAGCGACATCGACCATGTCGTTCTGGTCGGAGGATCCACCCGGATGCCCGCCATCTACGACCTCGTTGTGCAACTCGCCGGCAAGGAGCCCCACAAGGGCGTCAACCCCGACGAGGTCGTCGCCGTCGGCGCTGCCATCCAGGCCGGCGTCCTTAAGGGCGAGGTGAAGGACATCCTGTTGCTGGACGTCACTCCGCTCAGCCTCGGCATCGAGACCAAGGGCGGGATCACCCACCGGCTCATCGAGCGCAACACGACCATCCCCACCAAGCGCTCCGAGATGTTCACCACCGCCGACGACAACCAGCCCTCGGTCGAGATCCACGTCCTCCAGGGCGAGCGCGACATGGCCATGTACAACAAGACGCTGGGCAAGTTCCAGCTCGTCGACCTGCCGCCGGCGCCTCGCGGCGTGCCGCAGATCGAAGTCGCGTTCGACATCGACGCGAACGGGATCGTCCACGTCTCCGCCAAGGACCTCGCCACGGGGAGGGAGCAGTCGATCACCATCACCGGCCAGACGTCGCTCCCCAAGGACGACATCCAGCGGATGGTGCGCGACGCCGAGCAGCACGCTGCTGAGGACCGCCAGCGCAAGGAAGAGGCCGAGACCCGTAACAACGCGGACGCTCTCGTCTACCAGACCGACAAGCTGGTGAAGGACCAGGGCGACAAGGTCCCCGCGGAAGACCGCGAGCGGGTCGAGAGCGCTCTCAAGAGCCTGCGCGAGGCGAGCGCCGGGACCGATTACGAGCGGATCCGCCGCGACACCGAGACGCTCCGCACCGCCTCGCAGGCCTTCGGTCAGCGCCTCTACGAGCAGGCATCCCAGCAGCAGGCAGCTAGCGGCTCGGGCAGCGACGGCTCGGGCGGCTCATCCAGCTCCGGCGGCTCGAGCGGGCCCTCCGACGACGAGGTCGTCGACGCCGAGATCGTCGACGATCCGGGCACGGCGGCTTCGTGACCCGCAAAGCAGACGATCCGAGGTCGTCGCCGGACGCGGTCGAGACTGCGCCGGATGCTCCGGAGAACATCTCCGGTCCGCTCAGCGCGGACGAGGCCGCCCCCGCCGGCGACGACCACGAGCCGGTCGAGCAACTGGACCTGCCACTCGACGCGATCCTGGATTGGGGAACCGATCCCAACAAGGCCGAATCGGAGCTGGAAGCCCAGGCTGCCGAAGCCCTCGTGGCCGCAGAGCGCGACGAGTACCTCGAAGCTCTCCAGCGGCTGCAGGCCGACTTCGACAACTTCCGCAAGCGCTCCATGCGCCAGCAGACCGACCTCTTGGAGCACGCCACCGAAGGGCTGTGCGTGCGGCTGCTTCCCGTGCTCGATGCACTGGACCTTGCGATCGCTCATGTCCGCAGCCAGGCGGAACCGAGTGACTCGGACAAAGCCCTCGAGCAGATCGACTCGCTACTTCGCGACATCCTCGCCCGCGAGGGCGTCGAACGGATCGACGCCGTGGGCGTGCCGTTCGACCCCACGATCCACGACGCCGTCGGCACCCTCCCGACAGAGCCGCCGCCGGCCGCAATTGCCGCACACGCACCGAGCCGGGGCGACACCGCCAAGCTCGCCAAGGCGGGCAAGCCGGCCAAGGCGGCCGCCCATAGCGACGGGCCGACCGTCGTCCAGGTCATGCGGGCCGGGTACCGGTTGAAGTCCAAGGTCCTCAGGCCGGCGATGGTCTTCGTCGGAGGCTGAGGAGCACCGCCATGGCACCCCAGCGGGACTGGTACACGACCGACTACTACAAGACACTCGGCGTTTCCGACAAGGCGACCGACAAGGAGCTGCGCCGCTCCTATCGCAAGCTCGCGAAGGAGTTCCATCCGGATTCGCACCCGGGCTCCGAGGAGCGCTTCAAGGCGATCTCAGCGGCTTACGACGTCCTCGGCGACCCCGAGAAGCGCAAGGAGTACGACGAGATCCGCCGTCTCGGTCCCTTGAGCAACCTCGGCGGCTTCGGCGGGTCCGGCGGCGGTGATGGCGGCAACTTCAATTTCCGGATCGATGACCTTTCGGACATCTTCGGCGGCCTTTTCGGCAGGGCGGGGCGCGCGAGCGGCGGGCGCGCCACGTCCGGCAGCGGCCCGCGGCGCGGCCACGATCTCGAGGCCGAGCTCCACCTGTCGTTCCAGGAGGCGGTCGACGGGGTCGTCACGACTGTCAACGTCGCGAGCGGGACACGGTGCTCGAACTGCAACGGTTCAGGTTCGCGTCCGGGCAAGGCCCCCGTGATGTGCCCCCGCTGCAACGGGCTCGGCGTGCTGAACGACAACCAGGGCATGTTCTCGCTGTCTTCGCCGTGCCCGGACTGCCAGGGCCGTGGGACCCGCATCGTCGATCCCTGTCCGGCCTGCAACGGCACGGGTCTCGAGCAAAGGCAACGACAGGTCAAGGTCCGGATCCCCGCCGGGGTGGAAGACGGCCAACGCATCCGCGTGAAAGGACGCGGCGCGCCGGGGGCCAACAATGGGCCGGCGGGCGATCTCTACGTCGTCGTGCACGTCGCAGCGCACCCGCTGTTCGGGCGCAAGGGACGCAACCTCACGCTCACGGTCCCGATCACCTACCCCGAGGCGGCGCTTGGCGGTGCGATCACGGTGCCTTCGCTTACTGAGCCCGTCACCCTCAAGATCCCGCCCGGAACCCGTCAAGGCCGGACCTTCAGGGTAAAGGGCAGAGGGATCACGAGCGGGTCGTCGACCGGCGACCTCCTCGTCACCGTCGACGTCGTCGTCCCGGCTCATCTGACCGAGGACCAGCGCAATGCCGTCGAGGCGCTCGCAAAGACGCTTGACTCCTCACCTCGACACCACCTGGGGGTGTGAACATGGCCTACGACCCGTCGTCAGAAGGCTTCGGAGAACGCTCGACGCGCGCCGTCTACGTCATCTCGGTTGCGGCAGAGCTCGCCGGCGTCCACCCTCAGACGCTCCGGATCTACGAGCGCAAAGGTCTCTTGGACCCGGCCCGGACCGGAGGGGGCAACCGCCGTTACAGCGAGGCCGACATCGCGCACCTGCGGCGTATCCAACAGCTCACCGCTGCCGGGCTGAACCTGGAAGGCGTGCGGCGCGTGATGGCGCTCGAGATCGAGATCAGCCGCCTGCGCGCCGAGCTCGAAGTGACCCGCGAGGCTGCGCGCGAGGCGATCGAGCAGACCCACCGCCAGTACCGGCGCGATCTCGTACCGGTCTCGACCGGCTACCTGCCGGCCCGGCGAACGACCGGCAGGTAGCCGCCGCGGCGCACCGAGCCGTGCGGGACGCACACGAGCAGATCCGAGGATCAGAAGAGAAATGGCGCTTGACCCGAACCGTTGGACCTTGAAGACCCAGGAAGCGGTACGGGAAGCGATCGCGCTCGCGAGGGACTCGCACAACGCGGAAGTCGCCCCGGACCATCTCTTGTCAGCGACACTGTCCCAAGATGGCGGGGTTGCGATTCCCCTCCTCGACAGTCTCGGGATCGCACCGTTGTCGGTTCGCAACCGGATCGCCGAGTCGCTCGCCAAGATCCCGAAGGCCTACGGCATCTCCGAGCCGTCGCTCAGCCGTGAGCTGTCTCAAGCCTTCGACCGGGCAGACGTCGCTCGCAAGGAGATGGGCGACGAGTACCTCTCGGTGGAGCACCTGCTGCTCGCTCTCCCTGACCGTCTCGGGGTCAGCCGCGACGACCTTCTCCGGGCGTTGCAGACCGTCCGCGGCAGCCACCGCGTCATCTCGCAAAGCCCCGAGGAGCAGTACCAATCGCTGGAACGCTACGGCCGTGACCTGACCGACCTCGCGAGGCGCGGCAAGCTCGATCCGGTCATCGGGCGCGACGACGAGATCCGTCGCGTGATCCAGGTCCTCTCGCGGCGCACCAAGAACAACCCGGTGCTGATCGGCGAGCCCGGGGTCGGCAAGACGGCGATCGTCGAAGGCCTTGCCACCCGCATCATCGAAGGCGACGTTCCCGAATCGCTGAAGAACAAACGGGTCATCGGCCTCGATCTCGGTTCACTGGTAGCCGGCGCCAAGTACCGCGGAGAGTTCGAGGAGCGCCTGAAGGCCGTGCTGAAGGAGATCTCGGACTCTGAAGGCGAGATAGTCACCTTCATCGACGAGCTGCACACGATCGTCGGTGCCGGCGCCGCCGAAGGTGCGATGGACGCCGGCAACATGATCAAGCCGATGCTGGCGCGGGGCGAACTGCGTCTCATCGGCGCCACGACACTCGACGAGTACCGCAAGTACGTCGAGAAGGACGCCGCGCTCGAGCGCCGTTTCCAGCCCGTCGTCGTCGAACCGCCTTCGGTCGCCGACACGATCGCGATCTTGCGCGGGCTGAAGGAGCGCTACGAGGTCCACCACGGCGTGCGCATCCAGGACGCGGCGCTGGTCGCCGCCGCGGTTCTGTCGGATCGGTACGTGACGGGCCGGTTCCTCCCGGACAAGGCCATCGACCTCGTCGACGAGGCCGCGAGCCGCCTTCGTATCGAGATCGACTCCATGCCGACCGAGATCGACGTCGTCGCGCGCAGGGTCCGCCAGCTCGAGATCGAACGCGTCGCCCTCCAGAAAGAGACCGACGCAGCGTCAGTCGTCCGGCTCGCCAGGCTCGAGGCTGAGCTCGGCGATCTACGCGAGCAGCAGACAGCCATGACTTCGCACTGGCAATCGGAGAAGGACGCCATCGCCGCGATCCGCCAGCTGAAAGGCGAGCTCGAAGCTGCGCGGCAGGAAGCTGAGCGCTACGAGCGTGCAGGCGACCTCGGCCGGGCCTCGGAGATCCGCTACGGCCGGGTCCCGGACCTCGACAGGCGTATTCAGGCGGCGACCGACAAGCTCGCCAGTCTCCAGTCCGGCCAGAGGATGCTGAAGGAGGAGGTCGACGCCGAGGACATCGCGGAAGTCGTGAGCCGGGCGACAGGAGTCCCGGTCTCACGCCTCATGGAAGGCGAGGTCCGCAAGCTCGTCCAGCTCGAAGATTCCCTGCACCGACGTGTGGTCGGCCAGGACGAGGCAGTGAGGGCCGTCGCGAACGCCATCCGGCGAAGCCGGGCGGGGCTGTCGGACCCCAACCGGCCGATCGGCTCGTTCCTGTTCCTCGGCCCCACCGGGGTCGGCAAGACCGAGCTCGCAAAGGCCCTCGCCGAGGTGCTGTTCGACGACGAGCGTGCGATGGTCCGGATCGACATGGGCGAATACCAAGAGAAACACAGCGTTTCCCGCCTGGTCGGTGCCCCACCCGGCTACGTCGGCTATGAGGAGGGCGGCCAGCTGACCGAATCGGTCCGCCGGCGCCCGTACGCGGTCGTGCTGCTCGACGAGATCGAGAAGGCGCATTCGGACGTGTTCAACGTCCTGTTGCAGCTGCTGGACGACGGGCGCCTGACCGACGGCCAAGGACGCACTGTCAACTTCACCAATACCGTGCTGATCATGACCTCCAACTTGCGGGGAGAGCCCATCAACACCTTCAAGCCGGAGTTCATCAACCGCATCGACGAGATCGTCCGCTTCCGCCCCTTGGGGCGAGGGGACCTGTTCGCAATTGTCGGGATCCAGCTCGGGCAGCTCAAGGAGCGGCTCGAAGCCCGGCGCATCGCCATCGAGGTCACGCCCGAAGGCGAGATGTGGCTCGGTGACCACGGATACGACCCTGACTTCGGGGCGCGCCCGTTGCGCCGGGTCATCCAACGCGAGATCGGCGATCCCCTGGCGATCGCCATCCTCGAAGGCCGCTACAAAGAAGGCGACACGGTCACAGTCGAAGTCGAAGGGGACAGGCTCGTCCTGGCCTAGGGCCATCAACCCCGCCCGGCGCAGAGCTTCGGGTGGGCCGTTTTCGGTTGTGGCGCCCCATGACATGAGGGGCTACAGTTCCTGTCAGCCCTCCAGTCGTGATGGCGACTGGGCGTTTGGAGCCGTCCCAAACGGGCGGCTCCTTGCGCGTCCGGCGCCGCAAGACACCGGTCCGACGTCGAGGAACCCCCTCGAACCGGTGTGCCCGGTTGCACGGAGAGATGGTTCGATAATCGAACCATCTCGCTATCCTTGCCCGGGTGAAGTCCCGCGAGCGACCCGCACAGGTGCCGACCGGCGAAATGGCGGTGCTCGCCGCCGCGCGGCTCGCGCGGATCCTCGACAAGGCCGGCGGTGAGCTCGGTCTCGCTCACTATCGTTTCCTCACGCTCGTCGCCGGTGGCGACGAGCGGGCGTCCCGGCTCGCGGAGCGTCTCGCGCTCGGCAAGCCCGCGGTCAGTGCCACCGTCGGCGCGCTTGTCGCACAGGGCCTGTTGGCACGCGACGACGTGGCCGGCGATCAGCGGGCGATTCGCCTCCAGCTCACCGACGAAGGGCGCTCGGTTCTCGCCCGGACCGAGGCCGCCATGGCGGCCCGCCTCTGCGAGCTTATGGACGGCACCGACGACCCCGTTGCGACGATGAATGCGCTCGTTGCTCTCGGCGAGGCGGTCGACCGCGATCTCGCCGAGCGACGAGCCCTGGGTGATCGCAGGTGAGCGCGCTCTCCGGTCCGGAGCCAGACTCAGCTCCCGAAGGCCGACCCGGCTGGGTGCGCCGGATGTGGCCGTATCTCATGGCGCACCGGCGCAACCTCGAGATCGCCCTCGGCGGCGCGCTGGTGGGCAGTGCCGCTCAAGCCGTCGTGCCTCTGGTCGAGCGTCAGATCGTCGACAACGTCATCTTGCACCACCGCTCGCCACTGGCTCCGTGGTTGGCGCTGCTCGTCGGTCTCGGCGTTGTGACCTTCGCAGCCGCATATCTCCGCCGCTACCGAGGGGGCCGGGTCGCGCTGGACATCCAGTACGACCTGCGCAACGCGATGTACGAGCACCTCCACAAGCTCGATTTCGCCCAGCACGACCAGATGCCGACCGGTCAGCTCGTCGGGAGGGCGAACTCCGACTCGACCCTCGTGCAGGGGCTGCTGAGCTTCTTCCCCATCATGAGCGGCAACATCCTGCTGCTGGTGGTGTCCCTGGCCATCATGCTGGTGCTGTCGCCGCTCCTCGCGCTCGTCAGCCTGGTCGTGACGCCGACCCTGCTCGTCGTCGCCTACCGGATGCGCACCCAGATGTTCCCGGCAACCTGGGACGGTCAGCAGAAGGAAGGCGACATCGCCCAGATCGTCGACGAAGACGTGAGCGGCGTCCGTGTGGTCAAGGCATTCGGCCAGGAAGAGCGCGAGCTCGGTCGGATCGTCACGGCCAGCAAGACCCTCTACGGCTCACACCTGCGGGCGGTGCGGCTGCAGGCGCGTTACCAGCCGCTGTTGCAGGCCATCCCGACGCTCGGTCAGGTCGCGGTGCTCGCGCTCGGCGGCTGGCTCGCGCTCGATCACCGGATCACGATCGGCACGTTCCTCGCCTTTTCCACCTATCTCGCCCAGCTGGTCTCCCCGGCCCGGATGCTCGCCGGCATCCTCACCACCGCCCAACAGGCCAGGGCCGGCATCGAGCGGATCTTCGAGCTGCTCGATCTCAGGCCCGCAATCACGGACGGGCCGGCGGCATCCGAGCTGCCGCCACTTCGAGGCGAGATCACCTTCGACCATGTCGACTTCACCTACTCCGACGGTGGCGAGGCGCTGCGAGACTTCGACCTTCACATTGCGCCGGGTGAGATCGTCGCCCTGGTCGGGCCCTCCGGCTCGGGCAAGTCGACCGTGCTGGCACTCGTCTCCCGTTTCTACGACGTGAGCGCCGGATCGGTCCGTCTGGACGGTCATGACGTCCGGGGTGTCACCCGGGCATCGCTGCGCCGACAGGTCGGTGTCGTCTTCGACGACAGCTTCCTGTTCTCCGCGTCGGTGCTCTCGAACATCGCGTTCGGCCGCCCCGACGCGTCGGTTGACGAGGTCGAGTCGGCGGCGCGCGCGGCAGGTGCGCACGAGTTCATCGAACGACTGCCCGAGGGCTACGAGACCGTCGTCGGTGAACGTGGCCTCACCCTGTCAGGCGGACAGCGCCAGCGGATCGCCCTTGCTAGGGCACTGCTGGGCGATCCTGAGATCCTCCTGCTCGACGACGCCACCAGCGCGGTCGACGCCACGGTGGAGCAGGCCATCCACGCGGCACTGCGTACGATCATGCACGACCGCACGACGCTGCTGGTCGCTCACCGTCGCTCCACTTTGCACCTCGCCGATCGCATCGTCGTCGTCGACGCCGGCCGCGTCGTGGACCACGGCACCGACGCGGAGCTGCTCGAGCGTTGTCCCCTGTACCGTTCGATCTCGTCGGGCAAGGACGAGACTCCCGCCAAGGTTCTCGCTACGCAGGCGGGCAAGATCACCACAGAGGCGGGCGCGGCAGCGAGAAGTATCACGGCAGCGGCGGCCCCAGCCCGGGTCTCGTTCGCGCCTGCCTCGCTCGGACCTGGGCTCGGGGGGCGGGGAGGCAGCAGCCGGAGCGGCTGGCGAGCGAGCCTTGCCCCAACGCCTGAGCTGCTCGCGAAGGTGGCGGCACTCAAGCCCGTCCGCGATGTCCCTACGGTGGACCTCGAACAAGAGACGGCGACGGGCACCGCTTTCTCGCTGTGGCGCTTTCTCGGCCGCTTCCGCGGCGCGCTCGGACTCGGGCTGGCACTCGTCCTGTTCGACTCGCTCGCCTCGCTCGCTGGGCCTTACCTCGTGCGTGCCGGCATCAACGACGGTGTCGTCGCGGGCTCGCGCTCGGCGCTTATCGTGGCGTCCGCCGTCTTCCTGGCTGTCGCGCTCACGGACCTGGTGGACTCGGTCGCGGAGACGTTCGTGACCGGCCGCACCGCCGAGCGCCTCATGCTGGCGCTGCGGATCGGTATCTGGGCGAAGCTCCAGCGGCAGTCACTCGACTACTACGAGCGCGAGATGGCCGGCCGGATCATGACGCGGATGACCACCGACGTCGACTCGTTCGAGACCCTCCTCGAGACCGGGCTCCTCTCGGCGGTGGTGAGCTTCTGCACGTTCACCGGGGTTGGGATCGCACTCTGCTTCCTCAATTTCGAGCTCGCGGTGGCGACCCTCGGTGTGATGTTGCCCTTGGCTGTGGCGACCGTGGTCTTCCGGCGCAAGGCCGCACGGACCTACGAGCTCGCGAGAGACCGCATCGCAGTGGTGAACGCGAACTTCCAGGAAAGCCTCTCCGGCATCCGCGAGACGCAGGCTTTCGTTCACGAGGAGCCGAGCATCGCCCGGTTCCGCCGCCTCGGGCTCTCCTATCTAGAAGCTCGAGTCCGTGCGCAGCGGATGGTCGGTACGTACTTCCCCTTCGTCCAGTTCCTCGGCGACGTCGGGGACGCGATCGTGCTCGGCGTCGGCGCGAGGCTCGTCGCGAGCGGCCACCTCACGACCGGCGCGCTCATCGCCTTCATCTTGTACCTCGACCTCTTCTTCTCTCCCATACAGCAGCTGTCTCAGGTGTTCGACTCCTGGCAGCAGACCCGTGTGTCGGTCGAACGCGTCGGCGAGCTGATGGCGCTCGAGACGCTCACCCCCGAGGCGCCCCACCCCGTCACGCCGGCCCGGCTACGCGGTGCAGTCAGGCTCGACTCAGTGCATTTCGCGTACCCGACGGGCAGGCTCGGGATCGCCGCCACCGGGGCTCCGGCGATCGAGGCACTGCGCGGGATCGACCTCGAGATCGGCCCGGGTGAGTTCGTGGCCCTCGTGGGCGAGACGGGAGCGGGGAAGTCGACTGTCGTCAAGCTCCTGGCCCGTTTTTATGACCCTACCGCAGGAGCCGTTCTAGTCGACGGGACCGACCTTCGTGAATATGACCTTTCCGCCTATCGGCGCGAGCTCGGGTACGTGCCGCAGGAGGGCTTCCTGTTCACGGGCTCGATCCACGACAACATCGCCTATGGACGCCCCGACGCGAGCGACGACGAGGTCGAGGCCGCCGCAGTTTCCGTCGGTGCCGACCAGTTCATCGCCGAGCTCGCGAGCGGCTATGAGACCGCGGTCTCCGAGCGGGGGCGCTCCCTCTCGGCGGGTCAGCGCCAGCTCATCGCGCTCGCACGTGCCGAGCTCGTCGATCCGGCGATCCTGCTCCTGGACGAGGCGACCTCGAATCTCGACCTCGCCGCCGAGGCCCGCGTGGCCTCGGCTACCGGCCGCGTCGCCCGGGGACGGACGACTGTGGTGATCGCGCACCGCCTCCAGACCGCCCGGATGGCCGACCGCATCATCGTGCTCGCAAACGGGGTCATCGCCGAACAGGGCACGCACGACGAGCTCATCGCCGCGGGTGGCCGCTATGCAGAGATGTGGAAAGCATCCGACCTCGGTCTCGTCCGCACCTGAGCACGATGCAAGACTTGTGTTATGCCGCCTTTCCGGCCGGCCGCCCGGCCTCGTGCCCGGCGCGCCCGGACATGCTCGGCTGTGGCCGCGAGTGTTCTCGCCGTCGCAGCGCTGACGTGGGCCGGTCGCCCGGCACCGGCCGCCGCGGCCCTTGCTTCGCACGCAGGCTTTGCGATCCCGGCGTCGGCACGTCAGCTCGTCGTCGTCTCGAGCCCGACCTACGATCCGGCGCCGCCCGGTTATCTCGCAGGTCTTAGGACCTTCCGTCGGACGAGCGCCTCATCTCCGTGGAAGCCCGTGTTCCCGGCGTGGCAGGCCGAGACCGGCTCAGGCGACTTCCGCGACGTTCGCCGCGAGGGCGACCACGCGACTCCGACAGGGGTCTTCTCGTTCGGCCTCACGGTGTACGGCAACGGTGCGGACCCCGGCGGGCTGCACGAGGCGTACCAACATCTCGTGTGCGGCGACTGGTGGGACGAGGATCCTTACAGCAGCCAGTACAACCGGTTCGTGCACGTCGCGTGCGGGTCGACGCCGCCCTTTGCCTCCTGGTCCGAGGCGCTCTGGACCGATACCCATTCCTATCGGTACTTCGCAGTGATCGGCTTCAACGACAACCCGACCATCAAAGGCCCGGACGCGCCCGGTTCGGGGATCTTCCTGCACGCCTGGATGTACGGCCCGACTCAGGGATGCCTGGCCCTGCCGGTCCCGGAGCTCTTGGACGTGCTGCGCTGGCTCGATCCTGCGGATCATCCGGTCATCGAGATCGGCACCGATGCCGAGGTCGGTCATGTGCCGCCACCTGCCCCGAGCGCGTCCTAGCGGCGCGGCCGGAGGGCACTGAGACGCCGGGTCACTGCGGTCCAGCCCGGGCTCAGCCCGCCGTCACGACTTCACGTAGGGCTGGCCGTCGGCCTTCGGCGCTTGGCTCCTGCCCACGAATCCGGCGACGGCGATGATCGTGGCGACGTAGGGAAGCATCAGCAGGAAGTCGGAGGGGATGGGACAGCCGATCGTGCCGAGCACGTTCGCCAGAGCCACCGAGAAGCCGAACAGCAGGGCGGCACCGGTCGCCCCGAGCGGGGTCCAACGGCCGAAGATCATTGCCGCCAGGGCGATGTATCCCTGTCCCGAGGAGATGTCCTTGCCGAACGACCCGACCGATCCGATGGTGAGGGAGGCGCCGCCGATCCCGGCGACGAGACCGCCCAGGATCACGTTGCGGTACCTCGTGAAGAGCACCCTGATCCCGACAGTGTCGGCCGCCGTCGGGTGCTCGCCCACTGCCCGGACACGAAGTCCCCAGCGCGTCTTGAAAAGGCCGATGTGAACCAGGGCCACTGCGGCGTAGGTGATGTAAAGAAAGATCGTCGAGTCGAACAGGATCGGCCCGATGATCGGTATGTCGCCGAGGACCGGGATCTTGATCGAGTTGAAGGTGGGCGGCGAGTTCAGCCGGTTCTCGTACGGGACGAGTGCCTGGTCGTAGAGGTAACCGGTCAGTCCTGACGCGAAGACGTTGAGGACGACACCGAGGATGATCTGGTCGACCAGGTAACGGATGGCGAACACCGCCAACAACGCGCCCAGAAGGCCGCCCGCGAGCGACCCGGTGACAAGGCCCAGCCAGATCGAGCCGAACGCGCTCGCTATCACAGCTCCGGCGAAGGCCCCGAGGAGCAGCTGGCCCTCGATGGCGATGTTGATGACACCCGACCGTTCGCACAGACAGCCCGAGAGCGCACCGAGGACGAGTGGGATCGAGGCCAACATGGTGGTCTGCATCAGCGACACGAACGGAAGCGGGATCCGGCCGGCGTCGGACCAGCACAAGAAGGACACGATGAACGCGAGCATCACGCCGGTCGCTACCAGTCGCCGCGAAAGCTTCGCGAGCTTGAGTCCCGCATAGAGCAGGCCGAGCACTATCGAGAGGGCACCCAGACCCTCTGAGACGGGACCGGGCGGCAGGCTCAGGTTCGGGACGCTGACCGCGGCGCCATTCAGAGTGAAGGTGAACACTGCGTCGCCCTTGTCGGCAAGAAAGCCGAAGACGAATATGTCGACGAGGCCGAGCATGACGAAGATGCCGGCAACGGCCTGCTTCCGGTCGATCGCGGCCCGCTGGTGGTGCACCACAGGGATGGTCGCCGTCATCATGAGCTCCACCCCTTCGCGAGCAGCTGGCCTTCCTCACCGGCGCGTCGGGGCCGAAGGCGGAAGATCTCCCTGACAAGCGGCGGCGCGGCCACGAACAGCACTATCAGAGCCTGAATAACTGTCGTGATGTCGACGGGTATCTGCGTAAGGCCCTGCATCGTGACACCACCGGCATTGAGCGAACCGTAGAGGAGCGCGGCAAGCACCACGCCACCCGGCTTGGCGCGCCCGAGCAATGCGACCGTGATGGCATCGATGCCGTAGGTCCCGTAGATCTGCGGGGTGAGGGCGAAGTCAGTCCCCAGGATCACGCTCGCCCCGGCCAGGCCCGCGAGGCCGCCGCAGATCAGCATCACGACCACCCAGGTCCGCTCCGGGCTCATCCCCGCCGCGCGGGCGGCATTCGGATTGGCCCCGACCGTGCGAAGCTCGAAGCCCACCGTCGTCCGGTTGAGCAGCCACGTCACGGCGACCGCGGCTGCAAGGGCAACGAGGAATCCGGCATTGATCCGCAAGTTCGCGCCGGCGAGATGGGGCAACGTGGCGTTGCTCGCGACAGGCGGGCTGACCGGGTTCGGCAGGCCCGGTGCGCGGAATACCGCCAGACCGAGAAGGAACAAGAGCAAGAACTCCATCACGTAGTTGAGCATGATCGTGACGATCACTTCGTGGGCGCCCGTGCGCGCCTTCATGTAACCGACGAACCCCCCGGTGATGGAACCCCCGACGAAGCCTCCGATCACGGCGACAACTACATGGAGGATCATCGGCATGTGGACGGCGAAGCCGATCCAGCCTGCGATAAAGGCCCCGCCGATGAACTGCCCGGTGGCGCCGATGTTGAACAGGCCCGCTCGGAACGCCAGCGCTACAGCAAGGCCCGAGAGGATGAGGGGGGTGGCGTTGACAGCGGTCTCCGACAGCGGGTTGAAGATCGCCGCGATCGAGCCCCCGTGGAAGGCAGCCGCAATCGTGTGCGGGTTGAATATGGCGCCCTCGAACATCGCCGAGAACGCAGAGGCCGCCACATCCCAGGCCTGCGAAAACGCTGCACCGGGGGCGGAGAACAGGTGGCTCCAGGCGTGCAGCACCGTCGGGCTCGAGAACGCGATGAGCAGCCCTCCGATGACGATCGCGGTGACGATCGCAAGAAACGTCACGACAGCCGAATTGCCCTCCAGCACCGCGTTCAAGAGCGAGGAGGCGACGTTCGGCTGAGCCGCCTTCGCCGCCTCCTGCCCGGTTCCGTCCGGCAGGTCTTCTACGCCGGACGGCTCTTGCACCGGGTCGGCGGTATGTGCCGGTCCGTTCCCGCCGGGGCCTGTCGGGTTCTCGCTCATGCCGGCTGTGCCTCCGGGACACTGTCGCGTGCGCCGGCGCCGGCCATCAAGAGCCCGATCTCCTCGATCGAGACGGTTGGCGGCCGGATACCGGCGATCCGCCCCTCGTACATGACGATGATCCGATCCGCGAGCGCGTAGATCTCGTCGAGCTCGGTCGAGCAGATCAGCACGGCCGAGCCCTGGTCCCGTGCTGCGACGATCCGGTGGTGCACGAACTCGATCGAGCCGACATCGAGGCCGCGCGTGGGCTGGTTGGCGACGAGCAGGCGCACCTCGCGACCGAGCTCGCGGGCGACGATGACCTTCTGCTGGTTTCCACCCGAGAGCGTGCCCACAGTCGTGTCGATCGATGTCGCCCGGATGTCGTACTCGTCCATGTGCCTGGCGGCGCTTTCCCGGATGGCGTCGAGGTGGAGTGAGATGCCGGACGCGTACGGCTCGCGGTTGTACACATCGAGAACGAGGTTGTCGGCGAGCGAGAAACGCTCGACGATGCCGTCCTCCTGTCTGTCTTCTGGGATGTAGCTAACGCCGGACTCGAGCACGACGCGTGTCCGAGCGCCCGTCAAATCTTTGCCCGCGACACGAATCGAGCCTCCCTTCACCGCCAGGAGGCCCATGATCGCCTCGCACAGCTCGGTCTGGCCGTTGCCTTGAACTCCCGCGATGCCGACAATTTCGCCACTGCGGACCTCGAGCGAGATGTCGTCCACGACGGCGCGTCCTGCGGCGTTCTCGACCCGCAGGCTCTCCACCTCGAGGGTGACCTCGCCGGGGTGGGCCGGCTCCTTGTGCACCGTCAGCTCGACGGCACGACCGACCATGAGCGAGGCGAGCTCCTCGTCGGTGGCGGTTGGAGGCGGCGAGCCGACGACTCTGCCGCGGCGGATGACTGTGATCCGGTCCGCGATCTCCTGCACTTCCTTCAGCTTGTGGCTGATGAAGATGATCGACTTCCCCGAGGCCTGCAGCTCCCGCATGATGCGGAAGAGCTCGTTGGTCTCGCCCGGTGTGAGGACGGCCGTCGGCTCGTCGAGGATGACAACGCTGGCCTCGCGGTGCAGAGCCTTCACGATCTCGACGCGCTGCTGGATCCCGACGGGAAGGTTCTCCACGAGGACGTCCGGGTCAACGGCCAGGCCGTATCGGCTCGAGAGCTCGAGCACGTCCTTACGGGCGCGTCGCCGGTTGAGGAGGCCGAGGACGCTCGTCCGCTCCACGCCGAGCATGACGTTCTCGGCGACGGTGAAGACCGGCACCAGCATGAAGTGCTGGTGGACCATGCCGATCCCGGCGGCAAGCGCCTCCCGGGGATTGTGGAATGCGACAGGCTTGCCGTCAAGGAGAATCTGGCCCTGGTCGGGCTGGAGCAGCCCGTAGAGGACGTTCATCAGCGTCGACTTGCCGGCTCCGTTCTCGCCGAGCAGCGCATGGATCTCGCCCGACTCAACGGTGAGGTCGATCCTGTCGTTGGCGACGAGGCTGCCAAAGCGTTTCGTGATCCCACGCAGCTCGAGTTGCAGCGCGACCTCCCTACCGCACATGCCACGTTCCAGGGCGATGCCACGCGGACACCACCCTGGAACGGGCCTTTGCTTCCTTACCCTAGGTGCCCGCTCCAGGGCGATGCCACACGGGAATCGCCCTGGAGCGGGCCTCGATTACACCGGGCTACGGGTGGGCGTCAGGATCTTGCCGCTCTCGATTCCGGCCTTGATTTTCGCGAGCTCGTTCTTCAGTGTCGTTGGCACCTTGCTCGAGAAGTCGTGGAAGGGCGTGAGGGCCACGCCGCCGTTGGCAAGCGTGCCGATGTAGTTGCCACCCTTGAACTGGCCGGCTGCCGTCGTGACGATGGAGTTCTTGACCGCAGCCTGGATGCCCTTGGTCACGCTCGTGATGAAGTACTTGCAGTACTGCGGGGCGCTCACGCAGCCATCGGTGTCAACCCACTCCATGTTGACGTTTCCGCCAGAGTTGTCGGCGGACTTCACAGCTGCAGCAGCACCGAGGCCGACGTTGCCTGCCACCGGGAAGACGATGTCGGCACCCTCGGAGATGAAGGTGGCGGTGAGCTGTTCGCCCTTGGTCTGGTTCGTGAAGTCACCGGTGAACGAGCCGTTCTGCGTCACTTCGCTCCAGCCGAGGACCTTGGTTGGCGTGAGCTTGGGGTGCTGCCTGTTGTAGTACTGCACGCCATCCCAGAAACCGTCCATGTAGATGGTGACGGTTGGCAGCTTGAGCCCGCCGAAGGTCGCCACCTTGTGGGTCTTGCTCATCCCGGCCGCGAGGTATCCGCCGAGGAAGCCGTCCTGGACCGTGTTGAACACGAGGGCGTCGATGTTCTTGATTGCCGGTGAGTAGCTGTAGTCGACAATCGCGAACTTCTGGCCCGGGTTCTTCTTCGCGGCGCTTGCGGTGTCGTCACCCATGAGGAAGCCGACCGTGACGATGATCCCGCACTTCTCGGAGATGAACTGGTTGATGTTGGGGACGTAGTTGCTCTCGGACGTCGACTGCAGGTACTTGCCGCTGATCGTTGCCGACTCGGCCTCTTGCACACCTTGCCATGAGGACGCGTTGAACGACCGGTCGTCGATACCACCGGTGTCGGTCACCATGCAGGCGAGGAACTTCCCTGCTTGCGGTGCCTTCGTCGTCGTGGAATGGACAGGAGCCGTCCTCGACGTCGTAGCACTCGACGAGCTGGCCGCGAGCGGGGCCACCAACGCCCCGGCACCTAGAACCAGAACCGACAGCCAGAGTAATCGCTTCATTTTTTTGCGCCTCCCAAGATGGATACTGATTGATTGCTTAATTGCCGTCAGGTTACAGGCTGGGTCATCTCCAAGTGGAGGGAAAACTCCACCCGGCCGACCCGGCCAAGATCAGTATGTCATCGTTTCGCAATATTCGCTCGACCTGTGCTGATCACCGGCTAGTCAGGCGAACGCGACGGGATGAGGGCCTGCCGGAACAGATGATTCTCTCTCCCGGGCGGGGCCGACGCCTCGGCTACACTGCGCGCACCAGGCCTGGAGCGAAGATCGCCGAGGCAACGGTCCAATGGTCTCAGGATCCGGAGGCGTCACGTGCCCGCGACCGTGGTGGTCGGAACCCAGTGGGGCGACGAGGGAAAGGGCAAGCTCACCGACCTCCTCGCCAAAGACGTGAGCGTTGTCGTGCGCTACCAGGGTGGTCACAACGCCGGTCACACGATCGTCGTGGACGGCGAGACTTTCGCCCTGCAGCTCATCCCGAGCGGGGTCCTCTACGACCATGTCGTGCCCGTCATCGGCAACGGCGTCGTCGTGGAGCCGACGGTCCTCCTCGCCGAGTGCGCCGCACTCGCAGCCCGAGGCATCGACATGAGCCGCCTCGTCGTGTCGGGCAACGCGCATCTCGTGATGCCCTATCACATCGAGCTCGACAGGGTCACCGAGCGTTACCTCGGCAAGGCCAAGCTCGGAACGACCAAACGCGGGATCGGGCCCGCTTATGCGGACAAAGCTGCCCGGATCGGGCTGCGGGTGCAGGACCTTTTGGACCCGAAGATATTCCGCCAGAAGCTCGACGTCGTCTTGAGGGAGAAGAACGCCATCCTCGCCAAGGTGTACAACCGCCTTCCACTCGACGCCGACCAGATCGCCGCCAAGTACCTCGACGAGGTTGCACCCGCCTTGGGTCCGATGATCGGTGATTCCGTAAGGCTCGTGCACGAGGCACTCGACGCCGGCCAGCAGATCATGCTCGAAGGCGCCCAGGCCACCTTCCTCGACCTCGACCACGGGACCTATCCCTTCGTCACCTCCTCGAACCCCACTGCCGGTGGTGCCTGCGTCGGCACGGGGATCGGGCCCCGGGACATCGACCGGGTACTCGGTATCGCCAAGGCGTACGTGACCCGGGTCGGCTCCGGCCCCATGCCCACCGAGGTAGCCGGCGAACAGGGGGACATGCTCGTCGAGCTAGGGCATGAATACGGGACGAACACCGGGCGCCGGCGCCGCCCGGGATGGCTGGACCTGGTCCTGCTCCGTCATGCTGTGCGGCTGAATTCCCTGTCGGAGATCGCCATCACCAAGCTCGACGTTCTCTCCGCCTTCGATACCGTCAAAGTCTGCGTCGGCTATCTGGACCGAGACGAGCTGTACGAGCACGTCCCCTACCATCAGTCCGTGCTCCACCGCGTCCAGCCCGTCTACCGGGACTTGCCGGGTTGGCGCGCGGACCTGTCCGGGGCGAGGACCGTATCCGATCTGCCCGAAGCAGCGCGCGCCTACCTGGACGTCATTTCCGAGTACATCAGGGTGCCGGTGACCTATGCCGGAGTGGGGCCCGGCCGGGAGCAATACGTACGCTTGGCCGTGTGAGCCAGCCAATGCAGCATCGCTTAGAGGTCATAGCAGTCACAGGAGAGGGGACGGCATGATCCCCCGCTACTCAATGCCCGAGATGTCGGCGATCTTCGCCGACGAGACGCGCCTCGGCATATGGCTCGAGATCGAGCTTCTGGCTGTGGAGGCATGGTCGAAGCTCGGCGTGGTTCCACTTGCGCACGCGGCGGCGTGCCGCGAGCGCGCCCCCAAGATAGATGCCACCTTCGTCCGGCGCGTCGCCGAAAGGGAGGCCGTCATCGACCATGACGTCGCTGCGTTCGTCGACGTCGTGCAGGAATCGATCGGTGAACCCGAGGGATCCTGGATCCATTACGGCCTTACCTCTTCGGACGTGGTCGACACGGCTTTGTCCGCAACGCTTGCCCGTGCCGCAGACCTCCTCCTCGTCGCAGTCGGGAACCTGGTGTCAGTCACCAAGCGCCGTGCCTACGAGCTCGCGGCGGTACCCACCGTCGGGCGGACCCACGGCATGCACGCCGAGCCGACCACCTTCGGCACCAAGCTCGCTTTGGCATGCCTGCAAGCCGATCGTGACCGGACGCGGCTCCTGCGTGCACGAGAGGCGGTAAGTGTCGGGAAACTCTCGGGAGCCGTCGGCACTTACTCGAACATCCATCCTTCGGTCGAGCAATACGTGTGCGAGGCCCTCGGGCTGCAGCCAGTTCCGGCCACACAGGTCATCGCGCGGGACCGACATGCCGAGTACCTGTACGCGTGCGCCGCGCTCGGCACCACGATCGAAGCTCTCGCGACCGAAGTCAGGCTTCTGCAGCGAACCGAGGTCGGCGAAGTCGAGGAGCCTTTCGCAACCGGCCAGAAGGGCTCGTCGGCAATGCCCCACAAGCGAAACCCGATCACTGCCGAGCGTCTCTCAGGTCTCGCCCGGGTGCTGCGCGGGTACCTCGTCGCAGGCCTCGAGGACGTCGCCCTCTGGCACGAGCGAGACATCTCCCACAGCTCGGTCGAACGGATCGTGCTCCCGGACGCAAGCATTGTCGCCCACTACGCGACAACGAAGATGACCCGCTTGATCGACGGCCTGGTGATCCACGCCGACCGCATGCGTGAGAACCTGCTCGAAGGCTCGCACGGGCTCGTGTTCTCCCAGCCCGTGCTGCTCGCGCTGATCGGTTCGGGCCTGGCCCGCGACGCCGCGTACCGCATCGTGCAGCGCGACGCGCGAGCCGCTCATGAGCAGCGTCGTCCCTTCCGGGACATCCTGGCGGAAGACCCCGAGGTCACCGAAGCTCTCGGCGGCACCGACGAAGCGACGAGGTCACTCGACGAGGCGTTCGATCTCACCCGCTCGCTCGCGAACATCCAGCGCACCTTTACAGCTCTCGAGAAGGTCCCTGGATAATTCGTCGGCACGGCTGCCATGCTCTGGGCGCGCGACAACACCACCCATCAGCACAGGTGGCTAGAGGCTGCAGGCTGCGACTCGCGCCCTTGCTCGGGTCGTCGGCGCACGGGCAACAACGGGACGACTTATGCGATATCGGTCCGGAAGCGGTTCACGCATCCTGACCGGTTTGCACCTAGGACCGGCGACTCCAGTGGATTCCGGCCTTCTGGAGCACCTCGGCCGTCACCCCTGCCTCTCGCCAGGTCGCGTAGTCGATCCCTTTGCGTGACCCGTAATCCGCCGCGACCACAACAAAAGCCTTCTCCAACTCAGGAAGGTCATCCTCGGCCTCGGCGCTGGCGCCTTCGATTCGCCGCTCTAGGTTGCGCCGCTCTTGGATCAAATGAATTCGCTGAAGCGGATCCGCGGCAACGAGCCTCAACTCGAGGTCAGCAAGACGCGCTTTCAACGCATCCGCGCTGGTCGAGCGCCCACGACGTGGCTTCGACCGTTCCAGCGCGACAAGGTACCGGCGCACTGCATTGCCCTGGCGGCGACCTTCGGCGAGCGCGTCTTTGTGCGAGGCGGAGAGACCCGGCTTGGTTGGCTTTTTTCTTGGTGGCATACAACCAGTATTGCCGATAACGACGACTCAATCCAATACGGCTTAGCCGGTCATCGTCATGCAGGCTTATCATGCCCGCGACATGAGCTCGGAGCCGGCACTTCATCGGTCTCTCGGGCTGGCCGGCGGAGGGTACGAGATGATCATCACGCTCTCACGCCGGGAACCGAAACCGCTTGAAACTTACGAGGATTCCGGTGCTCTGGAGCGGGCATTGCCCATACGCGCCGGGCCGGGTACATGGTGGAAGCGTGCCCTGCAGAGCCAACCATGTGCTCACCGGACGAGAGGTGATCGCTTCGGATTGACACGCCGGCGAGGCGCCGATCGCGGCTGCGGATTGCAAGCGACCATGGCAAGACCCGCGTGCGCGGACCAGCCGACTTCAGGCGCGCTGCACGAGGAACGTGCCCGTCGAGCGGCTTACGAGACGCCCCTTTGCGTCCTCGATGCGTGCCTCGGCAAAGGCCACCTGCTTCGCCTGGCGCATGACGGCCCCACGCACTGCGAGCCGCTCCCCGGCGGTGGCGGGCCGCATCGTCTCGGTCTTCAACTCGAGAGCCGCGCCGGTACGGTCCTTGCTCGAAAGGCCTGCATTGACTGCGAAGCTCATCGCCGCATCGAGCACGACGGCATGCACGCCGGCTTGGACCACGCCGTGCGGGTTGCAAGCCACCGGCGTGGGCTCCCAGGAAGCAGCCGCCCAGCCCGCCCGGTCGTCGTCCTCGATCCCGTAGTCGTCGAACGAGACGCCTATCGCCGCCAGGATCGGCATGCCGGCGTCGCCCAGCCACCGGCTCATGTCCTTCTTGGCAGGCGGGCCTTCGGGACTGACAGGACCTTCTGTTCGATTCGGCACGGTCTTCACCGTACTCCTGGCGACCGTCTCCGGGCCGCGTGAGCTGATCGCGTCAGGAACGGTCCGGTCAGTGGTACTGAGTGGCCATCATGGCCCCGATCACGATCCCGACCAGGCCGCCGATGAGGTACCAGTTGCTCGTACCGCCGGGCAGGATCCCCACGTAGTTGCCCACGATCAAGAGCAACCCGACGATGAGCAGCCCGAGCAGTACCGGCCCGAACCACGGTGGGCTGTGCCTGACGCTCTTCGGGATCGGCGCGGTGTAGCGCTTGTTGACATCGCGGCTCTTGGGCGGCGTGGCCCGACCGCCTGCCGTAGCCCGCCCGCCTGGCGGCGTGGCCCGGCCGCTCGTGGCGGTCCGCTTCTTCGAGGAGGTGCCGTCGTCTGATCCTGCACGCGCCTTGGCCACGACCTTCGAGGATAGTCATGATTCGCGCTACCGGTAACCTCGGCGTCTATGGGCATCAAGGTGGCGGTCGTCGACAACTACGACAGCTTCGTCTACAACCTCGTGCAATACCTCGGCGAGCTCGGAGCAGAGCCGGTGGTGGTCCGCAACGATGCCGTCGACGTGGCCGGCTTGAGGGCGCTTGAGGCCGCCGCGCTGCTCGTGTCGCCGGGCCCGGGCCGGCCCGAGCACGCTGGCGTGAGCTCGGCAGCGATCGCCGAATTGGGAGGTGAGGGCTTCCCGGTCCTTGGTGTCTGTCTCGGCCACCAGTGCATAGGCCAGGTCTTCGGTGGAAAGATCGTGCGCGCGCCCGAGATCGTGCACGGCAAGGCGTCGCCCATCCATCACGACGGGCGCGGCGTCTTCACGGACCTCCCAGAGATATTCCAAGCCACGAGGTACCACTCGCTCGTCGTCGACGCCGACTCGATTCCCGACTGCCTCGAGGTGACAGCCTGGACCGCCGGCGGCCTCGTGATGGGACTGCGCCACAGGACGCTGCCTATCGAGGGCGTGCAGTTCCACCCCGAGTCGATACTCACAGGCTTGGCCGGACACGACCTGCTCGGGAACTTCCTCGATCTCGCCGCGGCGGCCGACTTCGCAAAGAAGTGACCCGGCTGACCCTGCGGCTCGGCCGAGGCGCCTGAGGGCACGGCTCGGCCGATGACACGGCTCTGCCGGCCCGCTCCTAGCCGGTGATCCCGGATATCCCTGATACCGAGGGCGTAGTGGTCGTCGTGGTCGTCGTGGTCGAGATGGGCTGCTTGACGGAGATCACGACGGTGGTGCCGCGCTTCACCTGGCTTCCGGGAGCCAGGGACTGGGCCGTCACATAAAGCGGCAGGTAGCCGGAAGTCGTGACCGGAAGGACCCCGACGTTGAGATGGGCGGCCTTGAGGAGGGCGATCGCTGCGCCCTGGGTTCTGAGAACCACGTCGGGGACGACGGCGGCAGGACCTTCCGAGATGAAGAGGGTGATTGTCGATCCGGCCGGCT
>OBLW0100000582.1_pt1 | contig 31068 bp, 28 predicted proteins | sample 1520161 | NCBI WGS metagenome assembly OBLW01 (sample SAMEA3539309, study PRJEB22396) | soil metagenome | biome: tundra; feature: field; material: soil | place: USA | collected 2010-05 | depth 0.15 m
CCGGCCCGAACGACTACCCCTTCGACCCCGACTACGCCTGCTGAGGTTGTGCGCGGCTAGCGTTCGTCAAGCGCGGGCCGACAGGCCAGGCTCTTCCCGGCGAACCCACAAAGGGGCCAGAACGCGCAACCCGACCGGTTCGTCGGGCCGGTGCGGATCGAGGTGGGCGGCGTCGTTGAACCGGACGAGCCACCACCGGGACCCCGTGTGCGCCCATTCGGTCATCGACGCGTTGTCGGGAAAGAACCGAACCAGACCTCCGTTCGACGGCAACCCGAGAAAACGGACAAGCGAAGCTTCGATGATGCCTCCGTGGCCCGAAACGACGACCAGCTCCCCCGGATGTGCCTCCGCGAGCCGATACATGGCTTCCTCCGCCCGGTCGAGAAGCTCGAGCCAGCTCTCCCCACCGGGCGAGAGTGGCCGGTCGGGATCGTCACCTGGCAGCAGGCGGCCGTAACGCTCGTCGAATTCGTTCCATGTGAGCCCGTCCGCCTCGCCGGGGTGCCGCTCGCAAAGCGTGCACTTGGCCTCGTAGGTGACATCCCCGAGCACGGGGAGCAGGATCTCCGCCGTCTCCACGGCGCGGCGCAGGACGCTCGAGTAGAGCGCTGTCGCACCCTCGAGCTCGCCGGTATGCCGAAGGCGGTCAGCAAGCGCGTTGACCTGGAGCCGCCCTCGCTCGGTGAGCCCTTGGCAACCAAGATGGCCCGCGACAAGGTCCTCCGCGTTGCTCACGGCCTCGCCGTGGCGGACGATCACGAGCCTCGTGCCGGGAGCGACCCGCTTTTCGGGCGCGAACTGCCGCTCGAATGCGATCGCCATCTCACGAACAATATCGGGTGATCCTCCACCCCAGGAGACGCGTTGAGCAGCGGCGCTCCTAGGTCACATCAGGTGCTCAACGAAAGCCTCGAGCTGGCGCAGATTGCGGCACTCGTACGCGGCGTCGCAGTACTGGGCATACTGCTCGAGGATCGAATCGCCGCTCCCCCAGTAGGAGCGGGGTTCCGGGTTCAGCCAGTACACCCTTCGCGCCCGGTGGCGAAGCTCGCGGACCACCCACGCCTGCGAGGCGTGATAGTTGTTCCGCGCGTCGCCGAGCAGCAGGATGCTCGCCTTCGGCCCGATCTCATGGCCCCATCGTTCGTAGAAGACCCCGAGAGCGTGCCCGTAGTCGGAGTGCCCGTCCACCCAGACCACATCTGCCTCGAGGTTGACCCGGTGCACCGCTTCGGTCACCGTGTCGGATCGGTCGAAGATCCCCGTCACCTCGTCGATGCCGTCGATGAACACGAAGCTGCGCACCTTGGAGAACTGTGAGGCGATCGCATAGACGAGATGCAAGGTGAACCGGGCGAAGGCCGCCACTGAACCCGAGATGTCGGCGATCACCCAGATCTCGGGCTTTGCCTGTTTGGGATGCTTGAACCGGGGCTCGACCGGTACACCCCCGTAGGAGAGGGAATGCCTCATCGTCGAGCGGAAGTCCAAAGCTCCCCTTCGCATGTGACGACGCTTCCGGGCGAGGCGCGTCGCCAGCTTGCGGGTGAGGGGCTGGATGGCTTTGCGCATCGCCTCGAGCTCATCTCGCGTGGCGTGCATGAACTCGACGTCCTCCGGCAGCGGCTTGCGCACGCTGCGCGCGAGCGCCTCGGCCCCTCGGTCAGCGACCAGTCGGCGCCGGATCTCGGCCTCGATCTCCTTCTTCAGCTCATCGATGCGGGCCTGGTACTCGTCCTCGAGCAGTCGCTCCTCGAGAGCGGTGAGCCGACCTGGCCGCCGGCCTCGCAGCACCGGTCCGCCCGGGGCCTCGCCGTCTGTTGTCGCGTCGGACGGGCCGGCTCCGCCGCCCGCCAGTGCGCGAGCCTCGGCCACGAGCCGGGCAAGGATGCCGTCGAGGTCCAGATTCCGAAGCGTCCTGTAGAGGTAGTACGTGCCGCCGACCGGGCGCCCCGCCTCCATGCCCGAAAAACGCGCCACCGCGAGACGTGCGACGGCGCCGAGCAGCACCTGGTCGCCGTCGTGGAGGGCTCTGAAGAGCATCGCCGCGATCTCCTCGGGCGTGACCGGCTCGAGGGTGCCGGCGGTTGAAGGCGGTCGGCCCTCGCCATCGGCGGGCACCGGACCCCGGTCGGTGCCTGCTGAGGCGTCATCCTGGCCGACTGAGAATTGCGGCCCCCGTATCGAGAAGTAGATCTCGAAAGCGGTGTCGAAGGCGCGCCAGTGATTCGCGGACTTCACGAGGGTCGCACCGAGGGCGAACTTGATCGCTTGCCGGTCCTCGAGCGGCAGGTGGCCGAGGGCCTCTGCTGCGTCGGCCTCTTCTGCCACCGAGACGGGAAGGCCGGCCTGGCGCAACTCGGCTACGAAACCGGTGAGGACGTCGAGCACGGACGAGGACTCCGCTCAGCGTGCCGGCGGTCAGTACCCGGACGCGACGGCAAGCTCCTTGGCCGCGACTTCGATGTCAGACCGGTGCTTGAGCAAGACGTGCAGCGTCGAGCGCGCGGTGTCGGAGTCCACGGCCTCGATCCCGAGCAGCACGAGCGTCCGGGCCCAGTCGATCGTCTCGGAGATGGACGGATGCTTCTTGAGATCGAGCGAGCGCAGCGACCTGACGATCCGTGCGACCTGGTCCGCGAGCTCGTCGGTCACACCGGGGACCTTGGCGAGCACGATCGCCCGTTCGCGCTCGAGCGACGGGTAGTCGAGGTGCAGGAACAGGCAACGCCGCTTCAGGGCTTCCGAGAGCTCACGGGTGTTGTTGGACGTGAGGAAGACGAGAGGGATCTGAGTTGCACGGATGGTGCCGAGCTCCGGGATCGAGACCTGGTAGTCGGACAGGACTTCGAGGAGGAGCGCCTCGGTCTCGATCTCGAGACGGTCGATCTCGTCGACGAGCAGCACGACGGGGTCGCTGGCACGGATCGCCTCGAGAAGGGGTCGGGTCAACAGGAACTCTTCGGAGAACAGGTCCTCCTCGAGCGACTCCCAGCCCACCGGCCGCGCACCTCCACCGTCTTCGGCCTCGCGTTCGACCTGGATGCGCAGCAGCTGCTTTTTGTAGTTCCACTCGTAGAGCGCCTTGGCCTCGTCAAGGCCCTCGTAGCACTGCAGGCGTATGAGCCGGGCGCCGAGGAAACATGCCGTCGACTTCGCGAGCTCGGTCTTGCCGGTGCCTGCAGGGCCCTCGACGAGGATGGGCTTGGCAAGCCGGTCGGCGAGGTACACGACCCCCGACAGGCCGTCGTCGGCGATGTAACCCGCCGCGGCCAACCCTTCTCGAACCTCGTCGACCGAAGCGAAGCGCGGCTCGCCTTTCTCGGGACCGGCCATCACTGCCTGATCTGGCCTTCCCCGTAGACGACGTACTTTACGCAGGTCAGCTCCCGCAGGCCCATCGGCCCCCGGGCATGCAGCTTCTGGGTCGAGATGCCGACTTCGGCGCCGAGTCCGAGCTCCCCGCCGTCTATGAACCTCGTCGAAGCGTTGACGAGCACGGCGGCTGCGTCCACCTGCCGGACAAAACGCGTCGCAGCCTCGAGGTCCGAGGTGACGATCGCCTCCGAGTGTCCCGAACCGAACCGGGCGATGTGCGAGATCGCCGCATCGAGATCGTCCACGACGCCGACGGCGAGCTCGAGCGCCAAGAACTCCGTGGCGAAGTCCGCCTCGGTCGCCGGCCGGGATCCCGGCAGGAGCGGCCTGGCCCGCTCGTCCGCGGCCAGCACGACACCCGCCAGTGCACGGCTCATCTGGGGCAGGAACTCGTTCGCGACGTCCGCGTGCACGAGCAGGGTCTCCGCGGCATTGCAGACGCCCGGTCGTTGGGTCTTCGCATTGACGACTATGCGCTCGGCCATGGCGAGATCGGCCGCGGCGTCGACGTAGACGTGGCAGTTCCCGTCCCCGTCGAGCACGTAGGGCACGGTGGCGTGCTCGAGGATCATCGAGAGCAGCGCCGGGCCTCCTCGAGGTATCAGGCAGTCGATCACACCACGTAGCCGCACGAATTCCACCGCCGTCTCGTGCGCGGTGTCCTCGACGAGCAGGACGGCGTCGGCCGGCAGCCCGGCTTTCCCGATCGCCTCTCGCAGCGACGACGCGATGACGCGATTGGACTCGAGAGCGCCCGCAGAGCCCCTGAGCATCGCAGCGTTGCCCGACTTCAGGCACAAGGCCGCGGCGTCGGCTGTGACATTCGGGCGGTTCTCGTAGATGATCCCCACGACTCCGAGCGGGACACGAACGCGTTCAACGCGAAGACCGTTCGGTCGGACGTGGCCTTCGACGACCTCACCTACGGGATCGGGCAACATCGCCACCGAGCGGAGGCCGTCCGCCATGGCCACGACGCGCGCCTCGGAGAGACGGAGCCGGTCGACCACCGTCGGTGACGCGCCCGCGCCGACCGAGCGGGCGACATCGCTCGCGTTCGCGCTCAGGATCTCGTCTGACCGGGCAGACAGGCGGTCTGCGGCCAACACGAGCGCCTCGTCCTTCGCCGAGGAGGAGAGCGTGGCGAGCAGCCGGGCAGCCGCCTTTGCGCGCTGTCCCAGATCTGGCAGTGACGTGGTCGGCATGACCTCAGGCTAGCTGCGGCGCGCTCGGAACTATTCGGTGCTGAGCCGCTCCACGAGCCGCACGATCTGCCACGCCCGCTCGGCCTCGCCCGCCGCGGGACCGCTCAAGTCGGCCGCAGCCTGGCGTGAGCGCTCGGCGGCGTCGCGTGCCGCAACCCAGGACGGTGCGTACTTCGGTCCCGCGCCACCTACGGCAAAACGTCCCCAGGGCGTGTCCACCTGGTCGACTTCGGCCACCTTGTGCTCCTCGTGCGCCTCGTAGCGGCGAGTCTCGCGGTCGGCAAGAAACGGGAAGGCGACGTGGCGAACTGCCTCGACCGCTGCCAGCACGGCGTCACGTGCCGCGGCAAGCGTCTCCCACGCTGGGTCGCTCAAGATGTCGACGCCCAGGCCTTCGGCTTGCGCGGCAGCCGTGAAGGCGGCATCGCCGATCGCTGTGCTCTCGCGGCGTAGCCGCCGGGCGGCTGCAATCCGCGAAACGAAACCAAGTCTGTGGGCGTCGGTGCCGGTGCCGGTCTCGAGGTACTGGCGAGCCGACGCAATGATCGCCCCGAGCGTCCCGCCGTCCGGGAGCTCTGCGTCGGCGCTGCCGGGGACGATCTCCAAGATGTGCTCGACACAGTCGAGAGCGAACGCCGCTGCCTGTTTCTCCGACCAGGAGGTGCCGGCGACAAGTCGAGCTGAACCGGCTACACGGGCCGGCTCGGCTACGAAGACGCATTCGCCGAGCTGGCCGAGAAGCTGGCCCGCGTCGAGAACCACCGGAGCGCCTTGCTCATCAGCCTCGACTACGTCGCCCGGCTGCCAACCGTTCGCCTCGCGAACCGGCAACGGCCACCGCCTGCGATGGCCCTCGTGGTGTTGCAGGCCATCAGCGTCGGTCGCCACGAATCGATCGGACACGGCAACGCCCTCCTGGTCAGCTCAACGAGGCTTCACACGCTAGAGCACGACGAGGTCGTCCCGGTGAACGACCTCATGAGGGAGGTCGTCGGAGAGCTCACCAGTGTGCAGCCCCACCCACTCGGTGGCCCTCGCCGCGCCGAGCCGGGCGATCCCCTTGGCGAACATCACATGGTCTGCGCCGACGATCTCGACGGCGTCGTCGGCCTCGAACGCGCCCTCCACAGCCACGACCCCCGCGGGCAGCAGCGACTTGCCCCGCTCGACGACGGCGCGCCGGGCCCCGTCGTCGACGACTATCCGGCCAGCGGGGCGCAGCGCAAAGGCGATCCAGAGCTTGCGCGCCCCGAGAGCCCGGCGCTGTGGCAGGAAGATCGTCCCCACGCCCTGTTGTCCCGCGACCGCGTCCGCCAGGACCGCGGGGCGCCGGGCAGAGGCGATCACGACGCGGGAGCCGGACCACACGGCCATCTTCGCGGCGGCGAGTTTCGAGGACATGCCTCCCCGGCTCATGGGGCTCGCGGCGCCGCCTGCGACCTGCTCGAGCTCATGGTCGATCTCGGCGACCTCCTCGATCAGCGTTGCCTCCGCGTTGTGGCGCGGGTCTGCGCTGAGCAGGCCGGCCGTATCGGTCAAGAGCACGAGGATGTCCGCCCGCAGCAGATGCGCGACAAGGGCCGCCAATCGGTCGTTGTCGCCGAAACGGATCTCGTCGTCGGCAATGGCGTCGTTCTCGTTCACGACCGGGACGACGCCGAGCTCCAACAGCCGCGTGAAGGTGTCGCGGGCATGCAGGTAGCGCTGGCGGTGGGCGAAATCGAGCGGCGCGAGCAGTACCTGGCCGGCGAGCAAGCCCTCGGCTGCCAGAGCGTCCTCGTAGACGCGCATGAGTCGCGGCTGGCCGATCGCCGACAGGGCCTGAAGCGTCATCGGGTCGGTTCGGTACCCGCCGAGCGGGGCTATCGCCGCGACGCCGGCGGTGACCGCACCCGAGGTGACGACCACGACCGTGTGGCCATCTCGGCGCAAGCCGGCGACCTCACTGCAGAGCTTGCCGACCGCAGCAGTGTCGACAGAGCCGTTGGCCGCGGTCACCGAGCTCGTGCCGATCTTCGCTATTACGATCACTGCGCTCAGCGCTCCGACTCGTAGGTGAAGCTCAGCTCGCCGATGTGAACCGTGTCGCCGTCGTGCGCCCCGGCTCGTGAGAGAGCACGATCGACGCCAATGCGCTTCAGGCGGCGATGAATATGCTCGAGCGCGTCCGGGTTGGTGAGATCGGAGACCGCCACCGCTCGCGTGGCCTCCCTGCCCGCCACGACGAAGACGGAGCCTTCCCGGTTCACCGTGACGCCTTCGGGTTCGGGACGGTGCACCACAGTTGCCTGGCGCGGCAGCGGCGCGTCGGCGCGGGCCTCCTCCACCAGGACGGCGAGCCGGCCGAGGAGCTGCGGCAACCCGGCGCCTGTCACCGCGGAGATCTCGAGGTCGAGCCCAGGACTGGCCGGGTCGCCGCCGGCCGGCTCGGGAACGACCGCAGGCGTACCGCCGATCCGGGCCGGGCGCCGGTCCGCCCTCGAGCCCACGATGATCCTCGGCCGCTCGAGCAGCTCCGGGCGATACCGGCGGAGCTCCTCGAGAAGGACCCGAACCTGCTCGGCGGGTGCCCGGCCCTCGTCTTCCCCGAGGTCGGCAAGAACGAGAAGCACCCGGGCACGTTCCACATGACGAAGGAATTTGTGCCCGAGGCCGCGTCCTTCTGACGCCCCCTCGATCAGGCCGGGGATATCGGCCACGATGAACTCGACGGCGGTGGCATCTTGTCGGCTCGTGCCACCGACGCGCACGACGCCGAGGTGGGGCTCGAGTGTCGTGAAGGGATAGTCGGCGATCTTCGGCCTCGCCGCGGAGATCCTCGACACGAGCGTGGACTTGCCAGCGTTGGGGAACCCGACGAGGGCGACGTCGGCCATCAGCTCGAGCTCGAGGCTCAACCAGTGCTCCTCGCCGAGCTCGGCCTGCTCCGCGAAGGCGGGCGCGCGTAGACGATTGCTCAGGAAACGGGCGTTTCCCCGCCCACCCCTCCCGCCCGCTGCCGCCATGTAGCGGTCACCGCTGGAAGTGAGGTCGGCGAGCACGTCGCCGTTTGGATGGCGGACGATCGTGCCGACCGGGACGGGCACGACAAGATCGGTGCCGTTGCGACCGTGCCGTTTCTTGCCGCCTCCATGGCCGCCGTCGCCGGCGCGCCGGTGCGGATGGTCGACGAAAGAGAGCAGCGAGGCGAGATTCGTGGTGGCCTCGAGGCAGACACTGCCACCCTGTCCGCCGTCGCCTCCGTCAGGGCCTCCTCGGGAGACGTGCGCCTCCCTGCGGAACGAGACTGCGCCAGCCCCCCCGTTGCCACCCTTCACGTGGACCTGAGACTCGTCGACGAAGGCCGATGCCATGGTCAGTCCCTCACCTTCGCCGGCCCCGGCGCGGACACTCCCGGTCGGCTGGGCGGGCGGGACGAGACCGCCGAGAGCCGCACTGCAGTTTCAGTTCGACGCCAGGTCAGCCGGGTAGAGCGCGAGCACCGCGAGCCATCCGCCCTGACGACGGAGAACCCGGGACCAGAGCCTTTCGGGATCGCCTGAGAGAACATCCTGGTCGTAGCCCTTGAGCACGTGCCACGATCCCGACCCGATCTCGTTGGCAAGCTGTCCCGGCCCCCAGCCCGCGTAGCCTGTGAAGACTCGGATCTCGGCCAATCGCACCGGGAGGTCGGCAGGGTCCTCATGCAGGTCGACAGTGCCGAGGGAACCGAGAAGCGGCGCGAAACCGGCCGCTTCCGCAGCTTCCGGCAGCTCGGTGCGCCCGATGCAGATCGCCGCGCTCGGCTGAACCGGGCCCCCGACGAAAAGCACCGAAGGTGCGGCCGCGAGGCTTCCCCATTCCGGGACGACCTCCTCGACTGGGATGGGGCTCGGCCGGTTGAGCACGACGCCGAGCGTCCCGTCCTCATCGTCGTGGGCGAGAAGGAAGATGACGCTGCGGAAGAAGTTAGGGTCGGCAAGAGTCGGCGATGCGACGAGCAACGACCCCTTGCCGGGAATGCCGACCATCTGCCGTCGGGCGTCAGTCCTCGACCGGTACGACGTCCACGAGGCGACGCCCGTGACGCGAGCCGAATTTCACCTTGCCGTCGGCCATGGCGAACAGCGTGTCATCGCGACCGCGGCCGACATTGTGGCCGGGGTGAAAGTGCGTGCCGCGCTGACGCACGACGATCGTGCCGGCGCTGATCGCCGTGCCGTCGAAGACCTTCACGCCGAGTCGCTGGGCGTTCGAGTCACGGCCGTTACGGGTGGAACCCCCGCCTTTGGTCTTTGACATGTAACTGCTCCTTCAGTCCTCGACGGCCGCGGTGGTCTCGTCTTCCGAGCCCGCAGGCGCTTGCGGCGCGGCGCTTTCGGTCGCTGCCCCGGGAAAGTCGATCGCTGTGATCTCGACGGTCGTGTACCACTGGCGGTGCCCATAGCGGCGCCGTCCTCGTGCCTTGGCCTTGTAGGTGAACCCGACGATCTTCGGCCCCTTCGCCAAGCCGATCACGCGACCTTTGACGCTCGAGGCTTCCAGCGGGTCACGTTCGGCCACGACACGGTCACCGTCGACCACCAGCTTGGGCACGAAGCTCACCTCGTCACCCGGGCCCGCGCTCAGCAACTCGACGTCGAGCTGTTCGCCGACCTGGACACGTGCTTGTTTGCCGCCTGCGTCAATCACCGCGTACATATGTCGGCAACGATAGCGCAGGGAATCACAAGTCCTGATCCGGGAAGATGATCCCCCGCCCGGCGCAGGTCGGACACGTCTCCGAAAGAGCCTCGACAAGGCCTTCGCCTACACGCTTGCGCGTCATCTCCACAAGGCCCAGCTCGGAGATCTCGTAGACCTGCGTCGGTGTCTTGTCGCGCGCCAGCGCCGCTTTGAACGCCGCCAGCACCGAGGTGCGGTTCGCCTTGATCTCCATGTCGACGAAGTCGATCACGATGATCCCGCCGATGTCGCGTAGGCGCAGCTGGCGGGCAATCTCCTCGGCAGCCTCCAGGTTGTTCTCGAAGACGGTCTCCTCGAGACTCGAGGAGCCGACGTTCTTACCGGTGTTGACGTCGATGACGGTGAGCGCCTCGGTCCGTTCGATGATGAGCGACCCGCCTGAAGGCAGCCAGACCTTGCGGTCAAGGGCCTTGTGGAGCTGTTCGTGCACGTGGTGCCGCTCGAAGAGCGGGAGCGCCTCGTTCGAGAGGTCGTACAGCTCGACACGCTCGGCGAGCTCGGGGTTGAACTGGGAGACGTAGTCGCGCACGATCACGAACAGCTCGGGATCGTCGATGAGAACCGACCTGTGCTCGTCGGTGAGCTCTTCCCGGATGATCCGCACGGCCATGTGCGGCTCGGAGTACAAGAGCGCAGGCGCAGCCAGTTTGCGGGTCCGCTCGTCGATCTCGCGCCAGCGGCCGACGAGCATCTCGACGTCGCGGCGCAAATCCTCGGCACTCGCCCCGGCCGCGGCTGTTCGCACGATGAGGCCGTGGCCCTCGGGGCGAACGTCGTCGAGGATCCTTCGCAGCCTGCGACGCTCGTTGTCGTCGAGACGCCGCGAGATCCCATAGGTCGCCGACTCGGGCACCAGCACGACGAAACGGCCCGGGATCGACACCTCCTGGGTGAGCCGCGCCCCCTTCAGCCCGATCGGGTTCTTCGTGACCTGGCAGACGATCGTCTGGCCCGGCCGGAGCAGGTGCTCGATCCGGTCGGCACCAGCCTGCCGTTCGACGTCGTCCCGGTCGTAGGAAACGTCACCCCAGTACAGGACCGCATTCTTCGGAGTCCCGATGTCGACGAAGGCCGCCTCCATTCCCGGAAGGACGTTCTTCACCCGCCCGCGGTAGATGTTGCCGACGATCTGGTTCGCGTCGTCCTGCGGTCGGGCCACGAAGTGCTCGATGAGCGCCCGTCCTTCGAGCACGGCGATATGAGTCGCTTCATGCTCGACGTGTACGCACATGAGGTAGCGACCGACGGGCCGGCCATGGCGATCTCGGCCCGGCCGTTGGACCTGGGCACCATCCGCGGCGGCCGGACCCGGGAAAGCGGCCGGCTGAGTGGACGAGGCCGCGACCGGCACCGCGGACGCTCGGCGCGTCTGCGCGGTGGCGGCACCCCTGGTTCGGGGTGCTCGAGGGGCGGTCGTGCTACCTGAGCTGGTACCGCCGTCCGTCCCGGAGCCATCGGTGCCCGCGGCGTTCGCTTCGGCGGACGCCGCGGCCGAACCGGCGCCACCGCGTGATCGTCCCCGCCCGCCTCGGCGTCGTCGTGAGGAGCCACCGCCAGGTGTGCCCGCGCCGTCGCCGTCGCCGTCGTGCTGCACTTCGGCTTGTCGGCCTGAGGAGGGGGACTGTCCCCCGCGCCCGTTACCCGTCGGTGCCGGAACGGCCTCGGATGCTTTGGACGGCGGCGGCGCTGGTCGGGTATCGCCGATCTTCGGCCTCTGCGGCGCCGCCGCCGTGCTTGCGCCGCTGGCAATTGGGCCGCGTGGCTCGGGGCTGCGCGCTCCGTTCGCCACCTCGGGCGCATCGGCCGCGCGTTCGGGCGCGCCCGGTACAGACGCCGGGCGGCCGGTCGTCGGATCCAACATCGGGGAGATCCCTTCTAAAGGTCGCGCCGGCGAGCGGCGCGGGTGGCATCGGTCGAGCAGCACCGCTGGGAGTTGGCTCTCCAGTGCGCTCGGACAGGTTGCCGAGATTGAATGCGAGAACACGCTCTTTGTCGTCTCGTTCGCGGGGCCCCGCGAAAGATTGGGAGACGGTACGGTCGGTGACAGCGAAAAAGACGTAGCAAGTTACGGCCGCAGCAGCGACCGAAACGGCCGTAACAGCCGAGTTCGACTGTGTGAAGGCGCTTGACGTCGTCATCCTGGCCAGCAGTTTAGTCATCCACCTGGTCCGTCCGGCGCCAGCCCGAGGAGCCGCTCGGCATCGCACCGGGCACGCCGCGTGCCCGGTGCGCGCACCATGGGCCCAGTGAGGCCGATCAGGGAGCGTTCGACGGAGGATGGAGGTCCGGAGAACCGATCGGGTGGTTGGTCAAGTAGGTGAAGATCTGCTTGGCCACGGGAGCTGCCGCTGCCGCGCCATAGCCCGCCTGGTCGATCACGACGGCGACGACATAGCGCGGCGCGCTCGTCGTCGGCCCGAAGGCGACGAACCATGCGGTTGGCTGCACGTTGGTGTTCGAGCTCTCGGTGGCCGTCCCGGTCTTGCCCGCGATTCGCATCCCGTTGTAGCCCTGGAACGTGGCATAGGCCGTCCCGTTCGGGGCGTAGATGGCGCCCTCGAGGCCGTTCAGTATCTGCCCATAGGTGCCCGAGGGCAGGGCGACGTGACCCATGACACGCGGCTTGAACTGCTTGACGACCTTGCCGGTCGGCGAGACGATCGAGTTCACGACCTGCGGGGCATAGCGCGTGCCGCCTGTCGCGAACGTGCCGTAGGCCACGGCTTCCTGCAGCGGGGTGACGAGCGTCTCGCCTTGCCCGAAGGCCATCTCGATGTTGTCGGCGATGCCGTAGTACGTGCTGGGGAAGGCCTGCGCGTTCTCCGAGTGCTGGGCCTGGCGCAGCCGGGGGCTGTCGATCTGGCCTGAGTACTCGTTGGGGAGGTCGGTCCCTGTGACTGTCCCGAGGCCGTACTTCTCGGCGACGTCTTGGATGGGCGTCTGGCCGTATGTTCCCGAGTCGTACCAGTAGTCGGCCCCGAGGGTGTAGAAGAACACGTCGTCGGAGACCGTGAGCGCCGTCGTGAGGTCGATCGGCCCTTGGCCTTTCTCGTTCTGGTTGTTGTAGTAGGTGCATTGTCCGCTGCAAGGCGGCCCGATCTGGTAGAAGCCACGGTCGTCGATATAGCCCCCGAGGCTGGCCAGCAGGCCGTCGTTCAGCGCGGCGGTCGCGGTCGCGAGCTTGAAGGTGGAACCGGGAGCCCAGAGCCCCTGGATCGCGCGGTTGAGCAGAGGGTCGTGATCGGCTTGGCTCGTCAAGAGCTGGTAGTGCTGGTCGGAGATGCCCCCCACCCACCAGGACGGGTTGTAGGTGGGCACCGAGGCCATGGCGAAAACCGCTCCCGTTTCTGGGTCGAGCACCACGGCCGCGCCGGAGTCAGCCGGCAAGCCACTTGCCTTCAGGCTTGCGATCTGGTTGGTCAGAGCCGTCTCGACGGTCTTCTGCAGATTGAGGTCGATGTTGAGCACGACGTCGTCGCCGCTGACCGGCGCTGTCGTCTTCACCGTTCCGACGGGGATGCCGGAGGCGTCGACTTTGATGACCTCCGAGCCGGGACGACCCCGCAGCCACAGCTCGTCGGTCGCCTCGACACCGGATTGACCGACCACGTCGTTGGAGGTGTAGCCGTACTTTGTCAACGAGTGGAGCTCGGTCGCGTCGATGTCGCCGGTGTAACCGAGCACCTGCGCCGCGGCATCGCCGCGGGGGTAGGTCCGCTCGGCTGTGAAGTTGACCGACACCCCGGGGAACATGCTCTTGTGCTCGGACAGATAGACGATGGTCGACTGCGAGACCCCGATCGCTATCGGCACGGGCTGGTAGGGGCTCGCCTGCGGGTTCGCGAGCGCCGTGTTGACATCCGTGATGGTTTCGTCGAGCAGCGCCGCCAGACGTCCGATGACCACTTGAGTCGCCGCCGAGCGGCTGAGCGTCACCACAGGCAGCACCTGGTCGCCCACGAGAACCTGTCCCCCGCGGGCGATGATCAGGCCGCGCGCCGGTGTGACCGGGACCGTCTGCTGTTGGAAGACGAGAGCGGCGTTGCGGTAGTGCGAGCTGTGCAGGACCTGGAGCGACCAGAGGCGGACCACCACAGCGGAAAAAGCCACCAGCACGATCAGGCCCATGATCGTGAGCCGAAGGCCAAAGCGCGCGCTCTCCTGGCGGCGCTGCTGCTCGCGCTCCTCCTCCTCGAGGCGCTTCAGCGGGCTCGAGCTCACGAGGTGCGTTCGGTGCCGATCACCCTCGTCGTCCGCCGGGAAGTACGGCGCCTGCACCTGCCTGGGCAGACGGGCCGAAGTGGGACTCCGCTGGTCCCGGGACACGCGGGGATCGCCGGGTTTCCGGGGGTCCCGGGATCGGTTCGGCGGCTCAGGACCACCTTTGCCCGAGGTGCTCACCTGGCAGTCCCGCCGGCGAACGCACCCGCATCATGGTGCGCTCCGGGCGCGACGACGAGTGTCCACTCGAGCAGCCGGCACGCGAGATTGACGAGCAGCACACAGGTCGCGGCGACAACCACCGCGACTACCGCGAGTTGATGGCGCGGCACGCTCGGCTGATCGATGAGGGTCCCGAGCCCAGCGAAGAGCAACGTCCCCCCGATCCCGCCGAGGAGCGCCGCGGCTGCCTGAAAGCCAAGCGTCGGCCGCCCGCTCACCGTGCCGGCCGCCAAGCCGACTGCAAAGGCCACCAGCACGTAACAAAGCGAGGACAGGCCGTAAGGCGTCTGCACGAACACATCGGCGACAAGCCCGAGCGTGAACCCCATCACGGCGCCGCGCTGGGGTCCTGCCACAAGCCCGGCCGAGATTGCCAGCAGCAGGAACACATCCGGATGCGCTCCTCCGACGACGATCTGGTTCAGGACACCGACCTGGACAACTACAGCCGCCAGAACAATGACCCCCAGCCGTCCCCAAGTCCGCAAGGTCATGGCGACGACCGCATTCCTGACTTTGCCGATCGTCGCGCAAGCCCCTCTCGGAGCGGCCTCAAGCCGGTGCGAACCACTGGAGCACGGCCACGTACTGGAGAACCAAGAGGTTGACGAGCGGGGTCACGAGAACCTGGGACGTGAGCGAACCGCCTGTGTGCCGCACCGAGGATACGGTACCCACCGGGATTCCCGAGGGGTATGCAGCAACGTCGAGCCCGCTCGTGACCACAGGGGCGCCGCGGCTCGTGAGGCTCGTCTCCGATACGTCCTGCAGCTGCAGGGGATCGCCTTCGCCCTGGCCGACGGCCACGGCCACGTCGCCGGTCCCGAAGCGGACACCGACCTCAGACCTAGGATCGGTCAGCACTTGGACAATCGCGGTATGTTGCCCGGCCGAGATCACCGAGCCGACCAACCCGGCGCCGGACACGACGGGCATCCCCACGCCGACGCCATTCGAGGTGCCGCGGTCTATCTCGATCGTGAGATCGAAATTGGATGACGGGGAGGAGATCACCTCTCCCAGAACCTCGGGGATCCCATCCGCGAAAGGAAGGTTCTGGTCCGATCGCAACTGGTCAAGCTGCTGCTGAGCCTGGCCCGCCTCAACGAGCTGCCGACGGAGCTGTCCGACTTCGAGCTGGAGTCGCTGGTTCTCGCCGAGCGCCCCTCCGTAGCCCGCCATCCCGGCGAAGAGGTTGCCGATCGGATGGAGGACGGCCGCGATGCCTCGCTGGATCGGTGCGACGGCGTCTCCTGCGCCGTTTCGGACTGAGACGACCGCGTGCCGTGCCTCACCTTTGTAGGCGACGGTGATCACGGTGATCGAGGCGAGGAGCAAGATGACCAGCGTGAGACGCTGGCTGGTATTGCGGCGAGAGGTGGCCACCGCGACCCCAAAGGTCAGCGGTTGGTCGAGGAGATGAGGACCTGCTTCAGGGCCTCGAACTCCTCGAGGCACATGCCACTGCCGAGCGCGACGCAGTTGAGGGGGTCCGGAGCCACGACGATCGGCATGTGTGTCTCCGCCTGGAGCCTGCTGTCGAGCCCGTGCAGGAGGGCGCCGCCGCCCGTGAGCACGATGCCTTGTTCCATGATGTCCGCCGCCAGCTCGGGCGGTGTCCGGTCGAGCGTGACCTTGACAGCGTCGACGATGGCCGACACCGGCTCTTCGATGGCTTTGCGAATCTCCTCGGTCGTTGTGACAACGGTCTTCGGAAGGCCCGTGACCAGGTCGCGGCCACGGATCTCGGCGTGAAGCTCTTCCTCGAGCTCATAGGCCGACCCGAGCGCGATCTTGATCTCTTCTGCCGTCCGCTCACCTAGAGCGAGGCTGTACTCCTTCTTGACGAACGAGATGATCGCCTCGTCGAGCTCGTCGCCGCCGATCCGGATCGACTGGCTGACGACGATGCCGCCAAGCGATATCACCGCGACCTCTGTCGTGCCGCCGCCGATGTCGACGACCATGTTGCCGGTCGGCTCGTGGATGGGCAGGCCTGCCCCGATCGCGGCCGCCATCGGCTCCTCGATGATGTAGGCCTTGCGAGCGCCGGCATACTCGGCGGCTTCCTGCACGGCCCGCTTTTCGACCCCGGTGATGCCCGAAGGTACGCAGATCACCATGCGCGGCTTGGAGAAACGGTGCGGATGCACACGGCGGATGAAGTAGCGCAGCATCATCTCGCAGATCTCGAAGTCGGCGATCACCCCGTCCTTGAGCGGTCGGATCGCCTGGATGTTGCTCGGGGTCCTGCCGATCATCCGCTTGGCCTCGACGCCGACAGCGAGCGGGTGCCCGTCCTTGACGTTGATCGCGACGACGGACGGCTCGTTGAGCACGATCCCCCGGCCGCGGACGTACACGAGCGTGTTCGCTGTGCCGAGATCAACGGCCATGTCACGACCGATGAAGGAGAACCTGCTCTCAGACATACAAGTGCTCCAGGACTAGGCGGGCTTGTATCACCAGGCTACGGGATGCGTGCCCAGGTCACAAGAGCGGTACCGGTCGTGGAACATGACAGTCCGGCTGCGCCGGGCCCAACCTGTACGCGTCGGTGTCAGGACCAGAGCCCGGCCAGGTGAAGCCACCGCCAGACGGCGACGTCGACGGGACCTTCGGCCCTAACGCACAGGGTGCCCCGGAAGGTTTCATCATGGCAATGACGCTCGACCTTTCGCGCTGGCAGTTCGGGATCACGACCGTCTTCCACTTCATGTTCGTCCCGCTCACCATCGGCCTCGCCCTGCTGCTGGCGATCATGCAGACGGCGGCCCACCGGACCCGCAAGGACGCGGAGAGACACGACAAGTGGGACCACATGACCCGCTTTTGGCGGCGGCTGTTCCTGATCAACTTCGCCGTCGGCGTGGTTACCGGCATCGTGCAGGAGTTCCAGTTCGGCATGAATTGGTCCGTCTACTCACGTTATGTGGGCAGCGTGTTCGGCGCCCCGCTGGCCGTCGAAGCCCTGCTGGCCTTCTTCTTGGAGTCCACATTCCTCGGGATCTGGATCTTCGGCAAGGGCCGGGTCTCGGCGCGTGTCCACTTGGCCTCCATCTGGCTCGTGAGCATCGGCACCATGCTGTCTGCCCTTTTCATCCTGGCGGCGAACGCCTGGATGCAGCACCCGGTCGGTTACAAGGTGGTCGGCAACCGCGCCGTCATGACCAACTTCTGGGCAGTCATGACCAACAGCACCCTGATCGGCTCGTTCCTGCACGTCTTGTTCTCAGCGCTCGTGACTTCGACCATGCTCATCTTGGGCGTGAGCGCCTGGCACCTTTTGAAGGACCGGCGCGCCGGGCACACACCTCAGCAGGTGTTCGCCACCTCGGCCAAGCTGGCCCTCGTCGTGGGAGCGGTCGCCATTGTCGCCACGATGTTCTTCGGTGACAACCAGGCAAGGATCATGGAGCGCCAGCAACCGATGAAGATGGCCGCCGCCGAGGCGATCTACAACACCCAGAACGGTGCGAGCTTCTCGCTGCTCACCATCGGGGACCTCTCGGGCAACCCGATCTTCCAGATCCGGCTCCCCCACATGCTCTCGGTGCTGGCAGACAACAACTGGGACGGGCCGGTGCAGGGCATCAACCAGATCCAGGCCAAGGAAGTGGCGAAGTACGGCCCGGGGAACTACAAGCCCATCTTGTGGGTCACCTACTGGACCTTCCGGATCATGGTGGGCTGCGGGATCCTCATGCTCCTCTTGTTGGCCGCGGGCCTGTGGCTCATGCGCCGGCGGCGACTGGAACAGTCGGCTTGGTTCCTGCGGTTCTCGGTCTTCGCCATAGCGCTCCCGTTCGTCGCCAACACGACGGGTTGGATCTTCACCGAGATGGGCCGCCAGCCATGGGTCGTCTACGGACTGCTCAAGACCTCCCAAGCCGTCTCGCACATCGGCACGGGCTACGTCGTGACGTCGCTGGTCGGCTTCACCGCTATCTACAGCCTGCTGGCCGCGATCGACTTCGGGCTCATGGCCCGCTTCGCCCGCGGTGAGGGCGAGACCGACGATCATGACGACGAGCCTGAGCCCGAGCCCGGTGACAACCGGGTGCCGGCGCTCGTCTACTGAGTAAAGGAGGATCGGTGGCCCTCATCCTCGCCAGCGTCCAGTCGGCCCACAGCGGCCTCGAGGTGTTCTGGTTCATCATCATCGCCATCTTGTGGTCGGGCTACTTCGTGCTGGAAGGGTTCGACTTCGGTGTCGGCATCCTGCTCGGAGTGCTGGGCCGCGACGATCTCGACCGCCGGGTGCTGATCAACACGATCGGCCCGGTCTGGGACGGCAACGAGGTGTGGCTGCTCGTAGCCGGTGGCGCCACTTTCGCGGCCTTCCCGAACTGGTATGCGACGCTGTTCAGCGGCTTCTACCTTCCGCTGTTCCTGATCTTGGCGGCACTCATCTTCCGCGGCGTCGCATTCGAGTTCCGCGCCAAGCGCACGCTTCCCGCCTGGCGCCTCGCTTGGGACCACGCGATCTTCTGGGGCAGCCTCATCCCGGCCCTCTTGTGGGGAGTGGCTTTCGCCAACATCCTGCGCGGCGTGCCCATCGGCGCGAACTTCACCTATCTCGGATCGTTCTTCAACCTTCTCAATCCCTATTCACTGCTCGGCGGGGTCACGACACTGCTTCTGTTCACCCTCCACGGCGCGGTCTTCGCTTCCTTGAGGACCACCGACGATCTGAAGGCGCGGGCGTCTCAGGCGGCGAAAGTCCTCGCGCCAGCTGCTACTGCAGCGATCGTGGCCTTCTTGGCGTGGACCTACGTGAACGCTCACAACGCCCACAACACCGGGCTCGTCCCGCCGCTCGTCCCGATCCTCACCATCGCCTCGATCGCCGTCGTCGGGTGGCTGCTGCGCGAACACCTGGACGGCTGGGCCTTCGTCGCCACAGCGGTCGGGCTGATCTGCCTCGTCGCCACGATCTTCTTGAACCTGTACCCGAGGGTCATGGTCTCGAGCATCTCGCCGGCGTACGACCTCACGATCGGCAACTCCGCCTCCGCGCCCTACACGCTGAAGGTCATGACCATCGTGGCGCTCATCTTCACGCCGCTCGTGCTCCTCTACCAGGGGTGGTCCTACTGGGTCTTCCGCGGCCGGCTGAGCAGGCCTGCGCAGCCCGGGCCCGTTGCACCTGTGGCAGGAACAGGCTTCGATACGTCCCCGCTCACCGAAAGCGGCACGAGCTGACTGCGACCAAGGGACGGCCGGGGGGGCTCATCGATTCTCGCTTGGCTCGGAAAGCGGCACTGACCCGCCGCTACCTCGCAGCGGCCGTGGCCGTCGGCGTCGCGTCGGCCCTCTGCCTGGTGGTCCAGGCCATCTTGCTCGGTGTGGTCGTGCAACGGGCGTTTCTCGGCCACCGGCCTGTCGGTCGGCTGGTTCCCTTGCTCGCCGGTCTGGCCGGCGCGTTCCTCACCCGGGCGGCGTTGTCGTGGCTGGGCGAGCTGGCAGCGCACCGCACCTCGGCGAGCGTGACCTCGGCGCTGCGCCGGCAACTGCTGTCGCGGGCGGTTGCGCTCGGACCTTCGTGGTTGGCCGGCGAGCGCACCGGCGAGCTCACCTCGGTGGCAACACAGGGCGTCGAGGCCCTCGAGGTCTATTTCGCCCGCCACCTACCGACCGCAGTCGTGGCCGCCACGGCGCCACCGATCCTGTTGGCGTGGGTGCTGTGGTCCGATTGGCGCTCGTTTCTCATCCTCGCGGTGACCGTATCGGTCATCCCTTTGTTCATGTTCCTGCTCGGCCTGGAGGCCAAGCGCCACGCCGAACGCCAGTGGGACCGGCTCTCGGGGTTGGCAGCTGCCTTCTACGACCTGCTCCAGGGCCTGCCCACCCTGCGGGCCTTCGGCCGCGCACACGCCGGGCGCCGGACGCTCGAGAAGGCCGCCGAGGACTTCCGGATGACCACAATGAGCACGCTGCGGGTCGCCTTCGTCTCGTCACTGGCACTCGAGGTGCTCGCCGCGGTGGGCACGGCTCTCGTGGCGCTGTTCCTGGGGCTGAGGTTGCTCGACGGCTCGTTGCACCTCGCGGTCGCTCTTGCAGTCCTGGTGCTGGCGCCCGAGGTGTACCTGCCACTGCGACGGGCCGCCTCCGAGTTCCATGCGAGCACCGCAGGCCAGGCGGCAGCCGACCGGATCTTCGAGGTCTTGGACGAGCCGTGGCCGGCTCCGGCCGTTCAGGCGGCGGGCGGTCGCGTGGGCGAGGTGGCCGCAACCGCGACGGGCGCGCGCACCGTGGCGCCCAGCGCGGCCGGCAAGCCGGACTTGGCCGCGCTTTCGCGGAGCACGATCAGGCTGTGCGATCTACAGGTCCGCTACGCCGCCCGAGCGGTCCCGGTGCTCGACGGCCTCAACCTGGACGTCGCCTTCGGCGAGCACGTGGCGGTGACCGGGGAATCCGGGTCGGGCAAGTCCACGCTGCTCGCCGTCCTCCTCGGCTTCGTCACCCCCGTCGGCGGCAAGCTCACCGTGGGAGACGTCGAGCTGGGCGACCTCCCGCTTCGCGACTGGCGACGGCAGATCGCGTGGGTACCGCAGCGCCCCTATCTCGTCCGCGGGTCCATCGCCGACAACCTGCGCCTCGGCGACGCCGGAGCCAGTGAAGAGACTCTCGCGCGCGCTCTCGAGCAGTCCGGTCTGTCAAGGGTTCTCGAACGACTGCCACACGGTCTCGAGACCCCGGTCGGCGAGGGGGGCCTGACGCTGAGCGCCGGCGAGCGCCAGCGCATCGCCATCGCGCGTGCCGTGCTGCGAGACGCTCCCATCGTGCTCTTGGACGAGCCGACGGCCCATCTCGATGCCGGCCGCGAGCTGTCGCTTGCAGAGACCCTCGGACCGTGGCTCGAGAGCCGGACCGTCCTCGTCGCCGCTCACCGCCTCGGCCTCGTCGGGCGTGTGGACCGGACCCTCGCCCTTGTCGGCGGCCGGCTCGCCGGGGTCGATGAAGCCGACGTGTTTGTCTTCGAGCCGGACGGCGCGAGACAGTGAGGGTCCCCGAGGTCCCGCGGCGCTCAGCTGTGGCCATCCTGCGGGCCCTGCTCGTCATAGCCGCCCCGCCCCGGGGACGCTTCTTGCTGTCTATCGCTCTTGGGGCCGGCGCCGCCATGAGCACGGTCGCTCTCATGGCTTGCTCGGGCGCGCTCATCGACAAGGCAGCGCTCCGGCCGCCTCTTTACACCTTGACGGTGCTCATGGCCGGGGTGCAGATTCTCGCCCTCAGCCGGGGGCCGCTGCGCTACGGCGAACGGCTCGTCAGCCACGACTTGGCACTGCGAGCGATAGGGCGCCTGCGGCTGTGGCTCTACGACGAGGTCGAACCGCGGACTCCCGCGGCCCTCGGCCAGTGGCGCAGCGGCGACCTGCTCTCCCGAGCGACGGCTGACGTCGACTCCCTCCAGGACCTGGCTCTGCGAGGCATCTCGCCGGTGCTGGTGGGGGTCGTCAGCTCTGTGTTCGCGGTATGCCTGGTGGCGATCATCCTGCCGGCTGCCGGTCTCGTGCTCGCAGGCTGCCTGGCCGGCGCGCTCTGTCTCACCTCAACGCTCGCCTGGGGGCGCCAGCGCGGGCTCGGGGCCAGGGAGGCGGAGCTAAGGGGCGAGCTCTCAGCCGACGTCGTCGAGCTCCTCCGGGGAGCGGCGGACCTGGTGGCGTTCGGGCGCGACGAGGAGTACCTCGACCGCGCCCTCGCCGACGACGAGGCCCTCGCCCGTCTCGCACGCCGCCGCTCGTGGACCGCGGGCGCGGTGTCTGGACTCGCCATCGCGTTCACCGGCATTGCCGTCCTCGGCCTGTTGGCAGTCGCGATCCCCGCGTCCGACGCCCACCGCCTTCCCCGTTACATGCTGGCCGTCTTGCCACTGGTGACGCTCGGCGCCTTCGAGATCGTGCCACCCGTGGCCGACGCAGTGTCAAGGCTCTCGCACCACCTGGCTGCCGCGCGCCGCGTGCTTGCGATCGCCGAGCTGCCGACGCCGGTCGTCGATCCCCTCGACCCGCTGCCGGAGCCTACGGAAACCGACATCGTCCTGAAAGACGCCTCCCTCCGCTACGGGCCGGACAGTCCCTGGGCCCTGGACGGCCTCACGATGTCGATCCCGGCGGAGCGTCGGGTTGCCCTCGTCGGGCCGAGCGGCGCAGGCAAGAGCAGCGTCGTGAACACGCTGCTTCGTTTTTGGGCACTCGAGGCCGGCCAAGCCACGCTCGGCGGGACCTCGCTGGAGCGTCTCTGTCAAGAGACTCCCCGGCGCATGATCGCCTGGGTCGCTCAGGACACCCACCTGTTCAACACGACCATGCGGGGGAACATCGCCCTCGCCCGACCCGAGGCGAGCGAAGCCGAGATCACAGCAGCGGCCCGGGCGGCACAACTCGGGGACTGGATCGATTCACTGCCCGACGGCCTCGACACCAAGGTCGGCGAGCAGGGTGCGCAGCTCTCCGGCGGCCAACGCCAACGCCTCGCTCTGGCCCGGGCTCTGTTGGCCCGAACGCCGATCCTCGTCCTCGACGAGCCGACCTCGGGGCTCGACGAGGCGACGGCCGAAAAGCTTCTCAACGACGTCATCTCCACCACGGCGGGCAAGAGCCTCCTGTACGTCACCCACCGGCTCGACGAGCTGGCGGCCTTCGACGAGGTCGATGTCATCGAGGATGGTCGGGTGGTCAGCCAATCCGCACCGGAGGGCGCGACGATGTCCGCGCCTTGCCCGGAGCCTCCCGGAACGCTTCGCTAGGCCTGTGACGCGCTGGTGACTCGAAACACCGGGATCTGTGGGGCAATCTCCGCGAAGGCTTCGAGAGGCGCACCACGCTCGACTGGGATGTGGGGCCTCGCCCCTGGAGCACAAGCCAGATAGCGACGGAGGATCGGGGCGCGCTCGGAGGGCTCCACCTCCTCGAGGCACACGCTCTCGCGCCGGCCGTGGTGAAGAACGGCTCTACCCCCAGCTGCCTGGATGTTGTGTACCCAGTTCACTTCGTTGCCGAGCATCGACACAAGGTAACGGTCGCCCTCGTAATCGGCCATGACCAGAGGAAACTTGACGACGCGGCCGGTAAGCCGGCCGCGCACTTCCAGCGTCACGAGGCGCTGCGGCCAAACGCCAGCTGAATGAATCCAAGCCGAAGCCCGGTTCAGCACCCGCGCCAGGCGGTTCGGACGGCCGCCCTTGTACAGCCGGCGGCGGTAGTCTTCGCGGCCGCTCATCTTCACTTCCTCTCGCTCGGGTGCCATCGGGCCCGGTAGGAGCCGACGCACCGAAACTCAGCCTCAGGCGAGCCCTGGGAAGAAGATCTCGATCTCCCGGGCGGCCGACTCCGGGCCGTCGGAGCCGTGAATGAGGTTCTCGGTCATCTCGATTGCAAGGTCCCCCCGAATCGTGCCGGGCGGTGCATCGGCAGGATTGGTGGGACCCATGAGCGTTCGCACGACCTTCCACGTCCCGGGCGGACCGGCCACGACCATGACCATCGCGGGGCCGCGACCGATGAACTCGACCAGATCGGCGTAGAAAGGCTTGCCGACGTGTTCTTCGTAGTGCCGGCTCGCAGTGTGCGCGTCGATGGTACGCAAATCGGCCGCCACGATGCGCAGGCCCTTGCGCTCGAGGCGGCTGATGATCTCTCCGATGAGACCGCGTTCAACGGCGTCCGGCTTGCAGATGACAAGGGTTCGCTCCACGGGCGGCGACCCTAATCGCCCCACGGCTGACACGGCAATGTCGAGCCAGCAGGGCTGCCTCGCCTTGTCAGCACAGCGCCGTGCGTGCCGCCCCCACGACGTAGAGAGAGCCTGTCACCAACACGAGATCGTCCCGGTCCGCGAGCTCGAGGGCCCGGCCCACTGCCTCGGCAGTCGTCCCGGACTCTTCGGCAACGAGCCCGAGAGCCTGCGCCGCGTCGACGACGCTGCCGGGCTCCTGAGCCCGCGGGGATGGAGGCCGACAGGCCACGACCGCGGCAATGCGGTCAGGTCCGAGCGCGGACAACAGCTCTCCGGGGTCGCGACCGCGAAGGCAGCCCATCACCACGATCACCCGCCGCGCGGCAGCGAAGTCCTCCTTGAGCGCCCAGCCGGCCGCGGCCGCTCCGGCGGGGTTGTGAGCCCCGTCGAGCACGACCAGCGGATGGCGGCCCACGACCTCGAGACGCCCGGGCACCTTGACCGCGGCGAGCGCGTCGCAGACGATGTCCTCTTCGATCGCCGTCCCGAGGAAAGCCTGCACGGCGGCGACGGCACACGCGGCATTGTCAGCCTGGTGCGCACCATGAAGCGGTATGTGCACTTCGGAGAATCGCCCGAGCGGCGTCCAAAGGTCGATCAGGCGCCCCCCGACCGCGAGCCGATTCGAGCTGCAACCGAATTCCGCCCCCCTTCTCCAGATCGCCCGCGCCCCTACCAGTTCGGCCTCGGCCTCGAAGATCGCGGACACGGCCGGCACCTCGTCGCCCAGCACAAGGAGGGAACCGCTCTTTATGATCCCGGCCTTCTCGGCCGCGATCGACTCTCGCGTCGTTCCGAGGATCTGCGTGTGATCGAGCTCGACGTTGGTCAATACCGCGACGTCCGCGTGGCCGACGTTCGTCGCGTCAAAGCGGCCCCCGAGGCCGACCTCCACCACAACGACCTCCGCGGCCATGTCGGCGAACCAGGCGTAGGCGGCCGCCGTCACGAGCTCGAACCAGGTCGCCCGGATGCCCAGGAAGCGCTCGATCTCCGCCACCGTCCCGAGAACACTCACGAAGGACTCGTCAGTGATCTCGGCGCCGTCGAACTGGAGCCTCTCGTTGATCCGCTCCAGGTGTGGGCTCAGGTACGTGCCGACTGACAACCCACAAGCCTGAAGAATCGCCGCAGTCATCCGAGACGTCGAACCCTTGCCGTTCGTCCCGGTGACATGAACGATGGGGTACGTCGCCTGTGGATCGCCGAGTGCACCCACCAGCGCGCTGATGCGTTCGAGGCTGGGCAGGCCTAGGCGCCCGGCCCGGCCCAATTCGATGGCTTCGAGGTTGACATGCCGGTCAAGCCAGGCCAGCGTCTCGCCGAGAGACGGAGTCCCAGTACCCGGCAGAGGGAGCAAGGGAGGTTCGGCGGGAAGTCCGAACTGCTGGTCAGACCGGGACACGCCTCGAGAAAGGCTGGGTAGCGCCGGTCAGCTCAGGAAGCCGCGCGGCGTGAGCGCTCGGACTTCTCCTGACCAGTGGTACGAGGAACCAGGCTCGGCGCGACCCGCTGGAGCACGACGGACTTGTCGACCACGCAGCGCCCGATGTCCTCACGGCTCGGCAGGTCGTACATGACCTCGAGAAGGACCTCCTCGAGGATGGCGCGGAGGCCCCGGGCGCCCGTGCCTCGCAGCATCGCCTGCTGGGCGACGGCTTCGAGGGCGTCCTCAGTCAACTCGAGCTCGACGTTGTCGAGCTCGAACACACGGTGGAACTGCTTGACAAGGGCATTCTTGGGCTCGACGAGGATGCGGACGAGCGCCTCCTCATCAAGACTGCGGACTGCCCCGATAACCGGCAGGCGGCCGACGAACTCGGGGATGAGCCCGAATTTGAGCAGGTCCTCGGGGAGGACCTGCATGAGGACCTCGCCCTCCTCCCGGTGCTTGCTGTGACGCACATCCGCGCGAAAGCCGATGCCGGCACGGCCGATACGGTTCTCGATGATCTTGTCCAGGCCGGCGAATGCGCCTCCGCAGACGAACAGGATGTTCGTCGTGTCGATCTGGATGAACTCCTGGTGGGGATGCTTGCGGCCACCCTGGGGCGGGACCGAGGCCGTGGTGCCCTCGAGGATCTTGAGCAACGCCTGTTGGACACCTTCACCCGAAACGTCTCTCGTGATCGAAGGGTTCTCGCTCTTCCGAGCGATCTTGTCGATCTCGTCGATGTAGATGATCCCGGTCTCGGCCTTCTTGACGTCGTAGTCCGCCGACTGGATCAGCTTGAGAAGGATGTTCTCCACGTCCTCGCCGACGTAACCGGCTTCGGTGAGCGCCGTAGCGTCGGCGATCGCAAACGGGACATTCAACATGCGAGCCAGCGTCTGGGCCAACAGGGTCTTGCCACAACCGGTCGGACCGAGAAGAAGGATGTTGGACTTTGCGATCTCGACATCACCGTCGCGATACACGCCTGCCTGCACCCGTTTGTAGTGGTTGTAGACCGCTACGGAGAGGATCTTCTTGGCCTGCTCCTGACCGACCACATAGTCGTTCAAGAAGTCAAAGATCTCCCTGGGCTTGGGCAGGTCCTCGAAACGGACTTCTGTCGGCTCCGACAGCTCCTCTTCGATGATGTCGTTGCACAGCTCGATGCACTCGTCACAGATGTAGACGCCTGGTCCGGCGATCAGTTTCTTGACCTGCTTCTGCGACTTGCCGCAGAAGCTGCACTTGACTAGTTCTCCACCATCCCCGAACTTGGCCACATCGTCCCCCGTAGCTCAGGCTGCGCCGATGGTCGCCGCGATTCCGACGACCTCCCGATTGGTGATGACCTCGTCGATAATGCCGTATTCCTTGGCTTCCTCGGCGTCCATGATGAAGTCCCTGTCCGTGTCCTTTTGCAGCCTTTCAGGCGACTGACCAGTGTCGTTGGCGAGCATCTGGTTCAGGAGGTCTCGCATCCTGAGGATCTCCTTAGCCTGTAGCTCGATGTCGCTCGCCTGCCCACCACCCCCACCGTAGGGCTGATGGAGCAGGATCCGGGCATGCGGAAGCGCGAATCGCTTTCCCTTGGTGCCCGCGGCCAACAGCACGGCCGCCGCCGACGCTGCTTGTCCAAAACAGAAGGTCGACTTGTCGGGTCGCACGTACTTCAGTGTGTCGTAGATCGCGAAAAGTGCGGTGATGTCGCCACCGGGCGAGTTTATGTAAATGTTGATGTCCTTCTCGGGATCCTCTGATTCGAGAAACAACATCTGGGCGCACACCAAGTTCGCGATCGTGTCGTCGATCGGCGTGCCTATAAAAATGATCCGCTCACGGAGCAGCCGGGAGAAGAGGTCATAGGCACGTTCACCTCTCGGCGACTGCTCGACGACCGTCGGGACGAGATAGTCATGCGCGGCCAAAGCTCAGCCCTCCTCGCCCACTGCCGAGTCGGCCGCACTTTCGTCCGCGGCCTCGACGTCCCCGCCCGTCATCTCGGCGTCGGCGCTAACCGCATGCTCTTCCTCGGAGCCCACTGCTTCGAGGAGCAACGTTCGATCCATCGGGGCCCCTTGCTCATCGACGATGTCGACGGAGTTGACCAGCCATGCGACCGCCTTCTCGTTCCTGACATCTGAGCGTAGCTGCTCGAGACCACCGGTCCTGGCGAGGCGGGTTGCGAGGCTTCGGGCGTTCTGGTTGGTCTGGGACGCGAGACCCTCGATCTGGGCCGCAAGATCCTGGTCGTCGACGACGATCTCCTCGGCATCCGCAAGTGCCCGCAAAGCAAGGTCCGACCGGACCTGGGAGACCGCCTGGCGCTCGAGCTCGGCGTCGAGCTCGTTGGGGTCCTGGCCGGAGGCCTCGAGGTATTGATCGATCGTCAGGCTGCGCTCCGCGAGGCGGTGGGCGAGGGCCTCGCGGGCTCGTTCTGCCTCGGCGGCAACGAGGGTCGCCGGCATCTCGTCGGCGACGAGCTCCGTCAGGGCGTCCACCGCACGCTCGCGAAGAATCAGGCGAGCCTCAAGCTTCTTCAAGCTGGTGAGGTTGTCCGCCAGGTGGTTGCGCAACTCCTCGAGGGTGTCGAACTCCGAGGCATCCGAGGCCCACTCGTCGTTCGCCTCGGGCAGCACCTTCTCGCGCACCTGCTTCACGAGAAGCCGCAGCTTGCCGGCGCCTCCTTGCAGCTGGGGGGCATCGATCTCGACAATGTCGCCGGCCTTCTTGCCGCGTAGCTCGTCATCGGCACCGTCCGCGATGCCGCCCGTGCCAACTTCGTACACGAAATCGTCGGCGCTCAGCCCATCGGCAACCACTCCGTCGCGGACACCTTGCACATCGACGGTGACCAGATCACCATCTCGAGCCGGCCGTTCTACTTCGCTGAGCTCGGCGAATTGTTCCCGTAGCCGGTCGATGCGAGCAGCAATCTCGAGCTCGGTCGGCTCGAGCGGTGGGATCGTGACGACGAGACCTTCGTAACCGGCGACCGAGACCTTCGGGCGTATCTCTACGACAGCGTCGAAGGCCAGAGCTCCGGCGTCCTCACCGGAGGTGATGTCGATCTCCGGGGCTGCGATCGTGTCAATATCCGCCTCCTCGACGGCCTGGGCGTAATAGTCCGGGAGCGCGTGACGGATCACCTCGGCCCTGATGGCCTGGGCACCGAGGCGAACCTCGAGAAGACGGCGAGGCACCTTTCCCGGTCGAAAGCCGGGAACAGCGACTTCCTTCTGGAGCCGGCGCATGGTCTCGTCGACTGCGCCTCGGAGTTCCTCCTCGTCGACCTCGACGGTGAGCTTGACTCGGTTGCCCTCAAGGGCTTCGGAAGTAGAACGCATAGGTCGTGCGTACTCTACCGGGCGCACGCAGTGACGCCCGCCACCCGCGCTCGAGACCGCACAAGGCGCTTGCAGCCAGGGGCGGCCTGGTGCCTCTACGATCGCGGAGTCGCATTACGAAGCGACGGGGAGTAGCGCAGCTTGGCAGCGCGCCTGCTTTGGGAGCAGGAGGTCGCGGGTTCAAATCCCGCCTCCCCGACGTCTTGGGGTCATCGAGGGCCGTCCAGGCTCGCCACCCGGTGACCGCAAGATAGCCTCAGCATGCGTCGCGGGCGTAGCTCAATGGTAGAGCTCCAGCCTTCCAAGCTGGTCATGCCGGTTCGATCCCGGTCGCCCGCTCCAGCTGTTCTCCCTGTTCAGGGGCCTTAGTGGTGTCTGAGCCAGCCGTCGAATTTGTCGGCGTGACCCGAACGTGACCTAACGAACCGGGCTCGATAGCTGTGCCAGTTGGCTCCATCCCTCCATCCGCCCGGGCCGCGTAGACCGCCGATGCCAGTGCCGACAGCGCCTCGGCGATCGCTCGGTCGCGATCACGGGTCGCGTGCTGGTAGCGCAGGGCAGCCAGTGACGATGCGTGTCCCATACGGACCATCAGCTCCCTCGTACTGGCGCCGGTCGTCGCGGCCCAGGTATTCCCCGAATGGCGCAGGTCGTGAAAGTGCAAGTGGTCAAGGCCGACCGCGGCGCGAGCGAGCTCCCAAGCGTTGTGCAACATGAACGCTCGAAGCGGCCCACCTTTCACGCCAGTGAAGAGCGGGGCATCCTCCCCACGTCCGGTGAACCGGTCGAGGTGATCGGCAACTGCTGGAACCAGATGCGGGGGAATGCTGATGCTGCGACGACCGGCGTCTGTCTTCGGAGGTCCCACGACCACCTGGCCGTTCTCGAGCCCTTGGCGCGTCCTCTCGACCCGGAGAACCGCGCCCTCGAGGTCGATGTCCCGTCGCTCAAGGCCGAGCAGTTCACCTCGACGCAGCCCGCACCACGCGGCGAGAAGGACGGCCAGACGGAGACGCTCTCCGATCGCATCCGAGAGCGCGTCCACTTCGGCCACGGTCGCCACCGGTCGTTCCTGAGCATGTTCGATGCCGGCGCCCTTGATGGTGCAGGGTGATCTCATGATGAGCTCGTCAGCGACGGCGACTCTCATGATCGTACGGAGGAGACGGTAGGACTTAGCTGCGGTCGACCGTCCTGGACCATCGGGGCCTGCGAGGCGGCCGTACCAATCGCGCACGGCGCCCGGCTGAATTCGCGAGATCGCGATGTCGCCGAACTCCGGAACAATCCAGCGCCGGAGCAGTCCTTCATACAGCTCGCGAGTCTTTGGGCGAAGGTCATGACGACCGTCAAGCCACTTCTTCGCGAAGTGCCCGAAGCTCACTCGGCCAGCCACGGGATCGACGTAGCGCCCCTCGAGGACAGCGACGCGTTGGCTGGCGATCCATGCGTCTGCATCCGCCTTGGTCCGAAAGGTCTTGGCGACGCGCCTTGCGTCTGGGCCGTAGAAGCGAGCGCGCCACCGCCCTGAGGGAAGTCGGTCCACTCCCCCACTTGGACGACGCCGCCGCGATCTCTGGAGGTCTCCTCCCGTCACTTCGTCCTCCTCAAGCCATAAGGCACACGCGGCAGAGCGGCCCGTGTCCGAGCTGAAGGCGCCTTTCCGTCAAGGCGCGAGAGGAAGCCGAGAGCGGCTCGAGAACACTGTAAACGACAGGTGTTTCACCGCAGCGCGTCGGTAGTCCACCGATCAAGCCACGCGGCGACCGCCACCGGGTCGAATCGCACAAAGCGACCGACCTTCACAAATGGAATGCGCCTCTCGGCGACAAGCCGACGCACGTGACGCTCGGTGATCTGGAGGCGCTCCGCCAGGTGGCGTTGGTCGAGGAGCTCCGGAACCGTTGTCCGGTCGACACGGGTCTGGGAGCGAAGCGGGGTCGCCATGGTGCCTCCTTATCTGGAGCCGTCCGGACGACCGCTCCTACTTATAAGGCACTGGGGGTTCCAGGCTATTGCTGCCTTCCCGCAGTCGGGTTTCTTTTCAGCGGGTCGCGAGCCACTGCGCTGCGGGTTTATCGAGTCCAGAAGGCGAGGTGGGTCGCGACCATCCAGGCCTCGATCACCGCGCCGTCACACTCGGCGGGAATCGAGTCATCGGTGAGCTTGTCCTCGAGCATCGCGTCAAGGCGGAGGACGCGCTCCCACCACTCGTCGAAGGGCACGTCGCCGCGCCTTACAGCGCGCAACCAGTCTCCGGGCTCGTCGGCGATCGGAAGGGTGAGGCGGCGGTTGTTGAGCAGCTCCAGTCCTTGGAAGCCGAGCCGGGCGCAGTGCATGGCGTACTTCGTGTCGTAGCCGTGTGCGGCGAGCAGCTCCTCGCGCCCGCCTGCGCCTCTGCGGCCGTGACCGCTGCGGCTCCGGGCCCCGAGTAGCCGCTCCGCCTGGGACTGCATGTAGCCCCGGTAGCGGGGGATCACGTGGCGTCCGACGAAGGCCTCCCCGAGGCCTTGGAGCTCCTCGCCCTCGGGAGTCGAGAAGATGACCGGTGCCCACAGCGTCATCAGAATCGACGGGTTGCCGGAGGCGGCGAGGCGGACGAACCTCCTCAGCGAGTGGAGGGTGCGATCGGTGTCACCGGGGCCAGAGCGCGATCCTTCTGGCTGGGTGCGTTGCATCACGCTCGCGTAGCCGCTCTCATCCAGGCCGAGAACGTCACTCGGCTGCTCGAGGACGACCCCGAGTTCGTCGTGGTCCTAACCGTCGGGCAAACCGGTCCCGTGAGCGGTCGAAC
>OBLW0100000585.1_pt1 | contig 30973 bp, 29 predicted proteins | sample 1520161 | NCBI WGS metagenome assembly OBLW01 (sample SAMEA3539309, study PRJEB22396) | soil metagenome | biome: tundra; feature: field; material: soil | place: USA | collected 2010-05 | depth 0.15 m
CTCGCGCCAGTCTACCGCCGATCGAAGAGGTATACCGCGAAGCGGTTTAGTCCACTGCCAGCGGCGGCGCTACGCTTCGCCACATGAGGGGATGAAAATGGGCCGCCGTCCAAGGCCCCATGCGGGGCGACCATGAATTCGGGTAAGCTACACGTTTTCTATACGATAAGCTATGCTAATTTTCAAGGGACCGGTGTATACTGAATCGGACTAGGGACTCCAAATGGAACGAAATCTTTCAGCCACAGTACCGCTTTTGCTGGTTTTCGCAGGCTGCCTGGGGGGGCAGCAGGCGACCATCCGCGAGGAAAAGCAGGTCATCAAGACCTATCCGTTCTCCGGCCCGAATCCGTCACCGATACGGTCCGTCAGGGGAGGAGTCGCTCAGAGCATCTATCCCTACTTTTCATTCGACGACCTGAGCGCGACGGGCGCCGACCAAACCTGGAACGTCGTCCGCATGGAGAATCCGTACATCGAGGCGTACGTGCTGCCGGCGGTCGGCGGCAAACTGCTCGGGGCGCTGGAAAAGAGCACCGGAAATGCATTCATTTACTACAACCACGTCCTGAAATTCCGGAATATCGCCATGCGCGGGCCGTGGACGTCGGGAGGCATCGAAGCGAATTTCGGGATTATCGGCCACGCTCCGTCCGCGGCCAGTCCCGTGGATTACCTGGTCCGCAAGAACGCGGACGGAAGCGTGAGCTGTTTCGTAGGGACCATCGACCTTCCATCGCGCACCGAGTGGAGAGTCGAATACAGGATTCCGCCCGACAAGGCCTATATCGAAGCCCACTCCCTCTGGTACAATCCACAACCGCTGGACCAATCCTATTACGTGTGGATGAATATGGCCGAGAAGGCCGGTGACGACCTTGAATTGGTCTTGCCGGGGACGGCCTGGATCGGACACAACTACGCCGCCACCAACCAGCCTTGGCCTATCCGCAAGGACGGGCTGAACCTGGCTCTCTACAAGAACCCGGACACGGTCAGCGATGGAAGCTTTTTCATCCTCGGAGAGTTGGCGGATTTTTCGGGTGGCTACTGGCACGGCTCCAACTTCGGATACGGCCACTATGCCCAGCATGAAGAAGTGCCAGGGCAAAAGTTCTTTCGGTGGTCGCTTGCGCCCGTCGGAGGCATCTGGGAAAGCCTCCTGACGGACAAGGACGGCCAGTATTATGATACGAGCACCAGACCGGCCGCCTCCTGGACCAGAGCGACACCGGAGCGTTCGCGCCTTATTCGGCCGATCGTTGGCAGGAGCTGTATTTTCCGTATAAGAAGATCGGCCCGATGGTGAAGGCGACGCCTTCCGGCGCACTCAACGTCCAGAACAACGGCGGCGCCCTGGTGGTGAGTTTTTGCGCGCTACAGAAGATCGACGAGAAGCTTTCGGTCCGCGCCGGGGGCAAGGAGATCTTCACCGACAGAATCGTTCTCAAACCCATGGAGGTGTACGAGAAGCGGATCACGGCATCCGTCAAGAAAGGCGAACTTCAGGTGGAAATCGGCGACAAGCTCTCCTACACGGACGATCCGAAGGATGCGGCTCTGAGCCGGCCTCTGACTTTTCGAAATTACGATACCAGCACCCTGGAAGGGCTTTACCAATCCGCGGAGCGCGACGACCGCGCGCGGAACTACGATTCGGCGCTGCGAAAATACCTGGCCTGCCTGGAGAAGGACCCTTCGCACGTCCGCGCCCTGACGCGGATTGCAGGCATCTATTGCCGCAGGGCCGATTACCAGCAGGGTCTGGCGTACGCGCGCAAAGCGCTGGACTATGTCATGTACGACCCGGGCGCCAGCTACATCTACGGGATCCTGTCGCGGCGGCTTAACAATCTGGTGGATGCCAAAGAGACGCTCGGATGGGCGGCCCGCTCCATGCAGTACCGCTCCAGCGCCTACAGCGAGTTGGGCGGAGTCTACCTGATGGAGGGCAACCTGGAACGGGCCGAGGCGTATCTCCAACGCTCGCTCGAATATGACGTCAATAACGTGCGCACTTACCAGGTTCTGGCCACCGTCTATCGCCTCTCGAAGCAGCCCAAGAAGGCGCAGGAGACTCTGGCGAAGATCCTGGAGATCGATCCGCTGAATCACCTGGCGCGGTTCGAGCAATACCTGCTGGAGCCTGGAGCGGCGTCGCTCACTCGCTTCAAGTCGGCGATCAGGAATGAATTGCCGCACGAGACATATCTGGAGATCGCCGCGTACTACGTCAATTTGCGGCAGGATGGCGATGCGACGCGCGTGCTGGAGGCGGCCCCGGAACAGGCCACGGTGCGATATTGGCAGGCGTACCTGCTGCGGGATAAATCTCCAGCGGAGAGCCGCCGCGCGCTGGAAACGGCGTCTTCGCTTTCGCCTTATCTCGTGTTTCCGTTTCGGGAGGAATCGATTCCGGTGTTTCAGTGGGCCGCCGCGGCGCGGCAGGGAGATTGGAAGCCGGCCTATTATCTGGGCCTGATCTATTGGGGCCTGCGGCGCAGCGAAGACGCCCGAAAGATGTTCGATAGCGCCGGCGACCGGCCGGACTACGCGCCCGCTTACATCTCCCGCGCCTTTCTTGAAAGGTCCGCGGACGCGCAGAAAGCCCAGGCGGATTACGAGAGAGCGTTCTCGCTCGATAAGAAGGATTGGAGAACCTGGTATCATCTGGCGACCTTCGATGCGGAAAGGGGCGCCAACGACAAGGCGCTGAGCCTGGCTGTGGAGGCCTACCGGCAATTCCCCAACGAAGACGCCATCAAGGTCCTGACGGCGCGCGCTTATTTGAACAATGGCCGGTACCAGGAGTGCAATTCCGTGCTTGGCAAAGCCACGATTCTGCCGTTCGAAGGCCAGAGCGACGTTCACAATCTGTTTGTGCAATGCCTGGAGAGCTCGGCGATGGCGGACATGAAACAGGGCCAGTACGGCCAGGCGATCGGGGAGTTGGAGCTTTCGCGCGAGTATCCCGAGCGTCTGGGAACGGGCGCGCCGGCGGACCCCGACTACAGAGTTCAGGATTATCTGCTGATGTTCTGCGACCGGGAGTCGAACTTGCCTGCCAAGGCCGCGGAAGCCGAGGCACGAATCGATTCGTACTCGTCCCGTGGCTCGCGGGGAAACGTGGAGGCTCAGAAGAAGCAAGTCGACGAGTGGTATCGCACCACGTTTCGGACGCAGACGGAAGCGCAGGCGCTGCAGGAATTGTCGCGGCTGGTGCGGGGATCGTTTTCGCGCCAGCCGGGCGGGGAATAACGGCTCGGTTTGAAAGAAGCGCCGGTAAACAACCGGCGCGCAGGTTGGCAACCTGCCCCACGAAGCAGAGCGCCGGCAGGGACGCCGGCGTAGCAGACTTGCGTTCTGTCCTACGGGCTCGAACCCGCGACCTCCGACGTGACAGGCCGAGGGCTCCTCACCGGGTGAGGCGGAGTTCCTTTCATTTCCGATTTGTTGCGCGGATCGTGAAGCGTCACTTTTCCGGCTGCTACAGTACGTGCTACGGTTTTCGCCGGCCACTTTATGCCAGATCTGGCATACAATGGAGGCTGTGCCAGTAATGCCGGAACAACCGCGCAAGCTGATTTGGCTTGTCGACTCGCTCGTTCGGCTGACCGGCTTTCCGCCCATGGTTCGTAAGAAGCTCGGTTTCGCATTGTACCAGTCGCAAATCGGTCAGCGACATGAGAGCGCAAAGATGTTGCATGGCTTTGCGGAAAAGGTCTGGCAGGTGCGCGCGGACGATCCGAGCGGGACGTATCGCGCGGTATATGTAGCACAACTCGGGGAAGCAGTTTACGTTCTTCATGCTTTTCAGAAGAAGGCAACCTCCGGAATCGCGACCCCACAACGGGAATTGGATCTGATCCGTCAACGGCTTCATCTTGCGCGCAAGCTGGCCGGGAGGTGAGGAGATGGAATATGCCTAATCGAGACTTTACGCCGAGTTCCGGGAACGTGTTCGCTGACCTGAACCTTCCACATGCCGATGATCTGCTGGCGAAAGCCGAGTTGGCCGCGAAGATCATCGCGGAGATCCAGCGTCGCCGGCTGACGCAGAGCCAAGCGGCCGCAATTCTTGGAATCGATCAGCCCAAGGTCTCGGCGCTCAAGCAGGGCAGGCTGTCCGGCTTTTCGATCGAGCGTCTTATGCGCCTCCTGCTGGTGCTCGGGCGCGATATCGAGATCACAGTTAAAGGGAGGGGTAAACCGAGAGCGATGGCACGGCTCCGCGTCGCCTGATTTGTCTGGTTCCGAGGGTGGCCCAGGAAACCAAAGGCTCTAGGCCCACTCCACAAGATTCTTCAACGGACCGTTACTGGCTGGGCTGCGGCAGGAAAGGGACGGCGATCTGCTGGGTCCAGGCGGCTCCGCTGGCGTCGCGGCCGCTGAAAACCATCGCAACCGAGGAGGGCACGGCAATGTTCCCCGCCTGCAAAGCTGCCGAAAGCACGCCGTGCGCGGGAAGCGCGACGCTGCCGAAAAGGGCCGGGATCCAGGCCGTGTAGCTCACGCCATTGAAAATGAACCCGGTGAGGGTGGTGTTCACGCCGGCGGTTTCGTTGAGTTTGATGGTGAAAAAGAACGTGGCGCCATTGGCAGCGGGCGCTTGTTGGTAGACCGGATCGGGCGTCACCGACACGGCCACCACGGAGGCCGCGCTGGGCGTGCCCACGCTGACGGTGACCGCCGCCGCCGAAGGAGTGAACGTGGGGCTGCCCTGATAATTAGCCTGTATGGTGTTGTTTGCCTCGGGCAATTGGCCGCCGAAAACCGCGATGGACGCGGTGGCGGTCGCTCCGGAGCCCGCGAGCGTTGCGACGCCCAACGAATTGCTCCCCAGGGTGAATGAAATCAACCCGGTGGGTGGCTTGGCGCCGCTCGAAGCCTTCACGGTTGCAGTCACCACCGTGGACCCGTCCGGCATGATCGTGGCGGGGTTCGCAGCGAGCGTAGTGGTGGTGGGAGCAACCGGAATGCCGCTCCATGCCGTGATCAGGTTGTACGCGTCCACAGAACCCAGGCCCGTCACCAGGTCGTAACCCACGCCGGCCGTGTACCCGAAGCTCCCGTCGGCGCAGTTTATGGCGCCCACTTGGCACGGAACGATATTATCCCCGGTGGTCACGTCGTGAAAAATGCCGGATGCGCCTCCCGCGGCCATGCCGTACAGCTTCGGGTTGAGGTTGCCCACGCCGGGTTTGGTTTGCACCTGGTTCTGCAACAGGTACTGATTGAGCACGGCCACCATGCCGGCGAAAGAAGGCGCCGAGGCCGACGTACCGCCCACGCCCCATACCCCGCCCTCGGAAACGACCAGGTAGGCGTCGTGGGAGTCCGATGCGTTGAAGGAGATATCGGGAACATCGCGCGCCCCGTCGTTGGGAACCCCGGGACCGGCTTGCCAGGAGGGCTTCGTGTAAACCGCACTCAACCCGCCGCCGCTGGCCGCAAGGGCGCCGGTCGCCGAAGTGTCGTTCCACGCCGTCTCGGGGATATAGGAAAGCGCCGAGCCGCCGGAGGGCCCGTTGGCGGCGCTCCAATAGCTGAGACTTCCTTCGTTGAATTCGGTGCCGCCCACCGCGGTAACCTCGGGAACACTGGCGGGAAGGCTCACTCCCAGGCCCTGGGTGGCCGTGGCGACGTCGTAATCGCAGCCGGCCGCTCCCGAATCGCCCGACGAAGCCAGCCAGGTAATTCCCAGCAGATTGCCTTTCTGCGCCTCCACCTGAAAGTTGTAAAGGCCCAGCCGATTGATCCCCACCTGGTATTCGCACAACCCAAAACTTTCGCTAATTACGGGCGCCAGGTTGTTGTCGATGGCATAGTAAGCCGAGTAGTTCGCGTCGTCGCCGTAAACGTAAATCAGATTGGCGAATCGAGCCACCGCACCGGCCCATTCCAGGTCCAAATCCGCCTCGATTTCGTCGCCGTTGACCCCGGGGTAATCGCCATTGGGAACCATCTGTATGGTGGTGGGGGGCAGGCCCCAAAGGGTGCGGAAGGTGGCGATGTCGTCGGGATCGATGTCGCTCTGTCCGACGATCGCAATGCTCTGTCCCAAGCCGGTATATCCATAGTTGTACAAGGGGGTCAGGTTGTAAATTGCCGCGAGATCGTCCGGCGCCAGGTAGTGGCTTCCGTCAGACATGGTATAGCTCGGCAGAGGCTTCCTCCGCAAGGCCTTGGGGCGGAAGTCGTCGAGCCCCAGGACGCCCGCCACCATGGGCTCGATGGCCGCCGGCAAAGACAGGTCCGTGGCGTTCGCGAAGTGAGTTTCGGCGCCCACCCGGTAGCGGTGGATTTCGGTGTGCAGCGCTGTCCTGACCTGGCTGGCCGTGCCGCTGAAACTAATAAAGTCGCGGCCGCGCGCCGTGTACTGCACGGTGAAACCCTGGGAGCGCACCCAGGCGGCAATCTTGTCCAAATCCGGCGCACTCGCCCCGAACCGCTCGGCGTACGCCTCCGGCGTCAACCAGTTGTGATAATTCGGCGATGCGGGGTCCTGCTGCTCCGCCAGCAATTGTTCGAGCGCGGCTTGCCGATCGGCCGACGGCCTCAGCATCAGGGTGACGTTGCCGAGCCGGAAATCGGGTTCCACGGCCCCCTGGTCGTAATTCGGCTGCGCATGAGGAGAAACACTGCCTTTGAGCGCCACCGTACGGCCGCCATCGATCGCGGTCGTAATGCGATCCTGCTGGGCCGGCAGGACGGCAGCGAACAAGCAGAGGAAGAGGACGGCGCGGACGCGGGGCCACAATAGCATGCCTTCTTGTATCATTTGGAACAAGGCGGCGTCTATTAACTAAAGGTTATAGCCGGTATAGCCCGGACTACTGGCCGTTCTTACGCCGGCGGCCCTCTTGCGCGAGCCTGATGGCGACGGCGGCGGCGGCGGCGGGGTCGTGCCTCACCTTGTCGGTGTGCTGCGCCAGGTTGCCCGCCATTATTTTGATGCCCATCTTGAAGATGGTATCGACGTCGTTTTCCACGGGGAGGGCCGCCTGCCGGGCGTAGCGCTTGCGCATGGCCGGGAGGATGGGCCGCAAATTCACGACCGCGTAATCCAGAAACTTTCCGCCGGCGTGGCGGTGCACCGCGCGGATATGGTCGGACGCGCGAAACTCCATGGTTTCGCCGGGCTGCCACATCAAATTCACGTAGTAGGCCTTGACCGCCGGGGACCCGCGAATGGCCGCGGCGATTCCATCGACCAGCAGGTTGGGCACGACGCTGGTGAATAGCGAGCCCGGACCGAGCGTGATGACGTCGGCCTCCTGGATGGCGGCCAGCGCGGCGGGCAGGGGCGGCGCGCGGCGTGGAATCAGGCGGACGCGGCTGATGCGGCGGCGGCTGTGGCTGATGCGGGTCTCACCCACGACCTTCGCGCCGCCGGCCAGGGTGGCCTCCAGCGCAACGCGGGCCGGGGTGGCGGGATAGATTCGCCCGGCAATATTCAGCACTTCCGAGGAGACTTTCACGGCGTCCGGAAAATTGCCCATGATTTGGGTCAGGGCCGTCAGAAAGAGGTTGCCGAAGCTGTGCCCCTTCAATCCGTGGCCGGCCTGAAAGCGGTATTGGAAGAGGCGCGCCAGCAGGGCCGCATCCTCGCTGAGCGCCACCAGACAGTTGCGGATATCGCCGGGCGGCAGCACGTCGAACTCGCGGCGCAAGCGGCCGGAGCTGCCGCCGTCGTCCGTCACGGTTACGATAGCGGTGATATCGACGGCGGGCGGCGCGGGTTCGCTAGTCCTGGCATAGTCCCTCAGCCCTTCGAGCAAGGCGGCCAAGCCGTGGCCGCCGCCGATCGCGACCACGCGCAATGGGGATGAATCGTCCATGAGGATAACGGCTGTCCAGCCCTACGAGGCTTTCTTCTCCGGGTAGAGCAGCGCGTCGAAGGCGGGCTGGCCGGCCAACGCCGCCAAGTCCGCGTCGTGCCGGGCAATGATGCGGTTGCGGGGCTCCAGTTCGATGGCGCGGCGCATATTCTCCTGCGCGCCGGCCAAGTCTCCCGCCAAGGCCTGCGCCACCGCCAGGGCATAATGGATATGGTCGGAACCCGGCGCCAGCCGCAGCGCGGTCTCCAGATGCTGGCGCGCTCCGCTCGCATCCCGCGCATTGATCAGGGCCACGCCGTAGTTGTAGTACTCGTCGGCGGTGCGCAGGACGGGGGCGGCCTCAAGACGCTGGTCGCACATGGCGGCGTGGAGTTGGGCGCGCTGCGCCACGTCGCGCTCGGGGCCTTCCGTCGCCCGGAGAAAGAGGTCGCGGGCTTCTCTCAGACTGCGGGCGTGAAACAGCTTTATGGCGGCCTCGAACGCAGCCAGTTGTCCCGTCCCGTTGACCGGTTGGACAGTGGCGGCGGCCGGCCGCGGACCTTCGACTGGGATCGCACTCCCGGAGGCGCTCGGCCTAGCGCTCTTCCTGGCCGCGGAACTCTTCTTCTTCTCCGCCATGACTGAATGGCCCACTCTGAGGTCGGATGTTAAATGTTTATACCAGACAGTGGCCTGCCGACGCAACCGCCCATTCGAGGGGTGTGGGGGGAGGCCGATTGGCAATCGGCCGCAGGTTGCCTTCCGGCCAACCTGCCCCACTTCGGAGTTATGCCAGTCTCAGAATGCCGGACTAGCCGATGCCGGCTTCGCGGAGAAAGCGGGCGGACTCTTCGGGCGGGGTCGGGTTGATGTAGAAGCCAGTCCCCCATTCGAAGCCGGCCACCTGCGTGAGCTTGGGCATGATTTCCAGGTGCCAATGGTAGTGCGGCAGCGGGGCATCCTGGACGGGGGCGCTGTGCACCACGAAGTTGTACGCCGGGCGCTCCAGCGCGCGGTCGATCTTGCGCATGGTGGACCGCAGCGTCCAGGCCAGGTTCTGGAGCGTGGGCGCGTCGGACTCCTCGAAGTGGGAGGCGTGCCGTTTGGGCAGAATCCAGGTCTCGAAGGGGAAACGCGGCGCGTAAGGTTCGAGCACGATGAAGCGGTCCGTTTCCGTCACCAGCCGCGTGCCCGCCGCGCTTTCCTGGCGGATGATGTCGCAGAAGATGCAGCGCTCTTTCAGGTCGTAGAACAGCTTGGCGCCGTCCACCTCTTCCTTGACGCGCTTGGGAATCACGGGCAGTGCGATGAGCTGCGAATGGGGGTGTTCCAGGCTGGCGCCGGCCGCTTCCCCATAATTCCTAAAGATGAGAATGTAGCGGAACCGGCTATCCCGCTTCAAATCGTTGACGCGCTCCTTGAAAGCCCACAGGACCTCTTCGATCTGCCGCTCGGGCATGTCGCAGAGCGTGGCGGCATGGTCGGGGGTCTCGATAATGACTTCGTGCGCGCCAATGCCGTTCATCTTGTCGTACATTCCATCGCCCTGACGATTGAGCTCGCCCTCGATTCCGAGCACCGGGAACTTGTTGGGAACGACGCGCACGCGCCATCCCGGCTCATCGCGGGCGCCGCTGTCGCGGTAGGCCAGGATTTCGGGCGGCGTCTTGCGCTCGTTGCCGTAATCGAAGGGGCAGATTCTGGCAACCGCCGGAGGGACCGACTGGCGAATGAAATCGCCGGGGCGTTTCGCGCGGTCGGTGGCGATGATGATCCATCGTCCCGTGATGGGGTCGTTACGTAATTCGGGCAAGCGGGGAAAGTCCTCCGGAATCGGTCTGCGAACGCAACTGACGATTATAGCGTGGCGCCGCCCGGACGCCAGCCTCGAACCGATGGATGACGGCTAGTACGGCCGGTTCGCCAGGATCAGGGGCGATGGGCCCGGAGCATCGACGGTGCGCGGATTTTCGAAGCCGGCCTCGCGAAGCCAGCCGGCGATCTCGTCGAAGGAGTAGGTATCGCCGTGGTCGGTGGCAACCAGCATGTTGATCGCGAAAATCAAGCCCATGGGCGGGCCGTTACGGTCTTCGTTCACCAGGAATTCGGCGATCGCGACTGTGCCGCCCGGCGCCAGCGCGGCCCCGGTCTTCTTCAGAAGCGCACGGCTGCGCTCCTCGCCCTCGCTGTGCAGAATATGTCCGAGGGTGGCGATGTGATAACCATCGCCGAAATCGGCCTCGGCCAGATCTCCCGCGATGTACGAGAACCGGTCCGCGACGCCTTCGCGCTGCGCGATTTTCCGCGTCACGCTCAGCACGTTGGGCCAGTCCACGGCGGTCACCGATACGTGGGCGGATTTCTGCGCCAACGCAATGCCCCAAACGCCGGAGCCGGCCGCGAGGTCCAGCGCCTTCACCGGCCCCTTGGCGTTGGCGACGTTCAGAGCCGCGGCCAGCGCCGACGCCGCGGGATAGCTCATGGGAAACAGATCCTCCACGAAATTTTCGAAGAACTCGGCGCCGCCTTGCCGCCGGTTGACGGCTTCGGCAGGCTTGCCAGTGCGAACGACATAGCTAAGATCCCGCCACATAGGCACAAGGTCCTGCGCCAGGTGACGGGCCAAGGCGCCTAGATACGGCGGCTTACCGGCGACCAGAAACGCGGCGGCGTCGGACGGCAACCCGTACTGGCCCGCGGCGCTTTTCGTGAGCAGGCCGACGCCCGCCAACCCGTTCATCAGGGCCCGCACCCCCCGCACCGAGGCCCCCACAAGGTTGGCCACCATTTCGGCGCTCTTCGGGCCATCGTCCAGGATGTCGAACACGCGGAGATTGACCGCGGCCTCCATCATCATTGTGGGAGCGAACCCCCACGCCATTTGCATGATTCGTTCCGGCGTAACGGCAGCAGATTGATGCGCGGCGCCCATACAGCATCCCTCCTGAGTGAAAAAGTTTGTCGCTCGATTATGACACAGGTTGGGCGATAATGTAGACAACGATGCTGATCCGAAAACCTGGGGATATTCCTTACTCGGAAGTCACTCCCAAGGCGGTTTACCTCAACCGCCGCGCGTTTCTGGCGGGCGTTCCCGGGGCCCTGCTGGCAGCCCGGCCGGCCCGCGCCGGCACGAAACTGCCCAACCTGGTCAAAAGCCCGCTCAGTACCACGGGCGAGACGACCACTCAGTACAAGGACGTCACAACCTACAACAACTACTACGAGTTCGGCACCCAGAAGGACCAGCCCGCTCTCCTGTCGAAGAATTTCAAGACCTCTCCATGGACCGTGTCCGTGGAAGGCGACGTAGCCAAGCCGCGCAAGTTCAGCATGGATGAGATCATGAAGCTGGCGCCGCTCGAGGAACGCATTTACCGGCACCGCTGCGTGGAGGCCTGGTCGATTGTCGTGCCCTGGATCGGATATTCGCTGAGCGAGATTATCAAGCAGGCGGGTGGGCCGACGTCCAAAGCCAAGTACGTGGCTTTCGAGACCTACTACGACCCCAAGCAGATGCCCGACGCCGCCTACGCCGGCATTCAGGTGCCCTACGTCGAGGGCCTGCGGCTGGACGAGGCCATGCACCCGCTGGCGCTCTTGTGCGTCGGCATGTACGGGGAGACGCTGCCGAATCAGGACGGCGCGCCCGTGCGCATGGTGCTTCCGTGGAAATACGGGTTCAAGAGCATCAAGTCGATCGTCAAGATCCGGCTGGTGGAGAGTCAGCCGCCTACCGCCTGGAATCTGTATAGCGCCAGGGAATACGGTTTCTACTCCAACGTGAACCCCAACGTGGACCATCCCCGCTGGAGCCAGGCGAAGGAGCGGCGGCTGGGCGAGTTTTTCAAGCGCGACACGCTGATGTTCAACGGCTACGGAAGCCAGGTGGCCAGCCTATACGCCGGCATGGACTTGAAGAAGTACTACTGAATCATGCCCAAGATCCGCTGGGGCAAAGTCCTCCTCTTCGCGGCGTGCCTTACGCCGCTGTTCTGGCTGGCGTGGCGCGCGTGGAATGAGGATCTCACCGCGAATCCCATCGAGTTCATCACCCATTACACGGGCGACTGGACGCTCCGGCTGGTGGTTGCCACGCTGGCGGTCACCCCGTTGCGCAGGCTGTTGGGGGCGCCCAGCCTCATACGCTACCGCCGCCCGATCGGGCTATTCGCTTTCTTTTACGGCTGCCTGCACGCCCTCACCTATTTTTGGCTGGATAAGTTTTTCGACTTTCACGCCATTTTGAAGGATGTCGCCAAGCGCCCGTTCATCACCGCCGGATTCACGGCGTTTGTGTGCATGCTGCCGCTGGCCATGACGTCGACCGCCGGATGGATTCGCAGGCTGGGCGGGAAGCGCTGGCAAAACCTGCACCGTTTGATCTATGTGACCGCGGTGGCGGGAGTGGTTCACTATTATTGGCTGGTCAAGTCCGACCACCGGCTGCCGGTGATGTACGGAACGCTGGTCGCGGTGGAGTTCGCATACCGCGTGATTGCTTCCCGGCTTCGCCGGCGAGCCGTCCCGAAGCCAAAAGCGGTTTTCACGGAAGCGTAATTTCCACCGGCTCCGGGCGGGGGCTTTCGTGACCCGTCTTGCTCACGGCGGTCACGGCGTAGCGGTAGGTCTTGCCGTGCTCCGCCGTACGGTCCGAGTAAGCCGGAATCGAAACTGCGTCGGCGATTTTTTCGAAGGCCGCGGCGCCAGTCGACCGATAGACGCTGTACCCGGCGAGCGTGGGCTCCGTGTTCGGGTTCCAGGTCAGCTCGATGGAATTCGGCGCGAGCGAGGCGGCGAGGCCGGATGGCGCCGCGGGCGGGAACACATCCTGCGGCGTGATGACGGCCTCCTCCGATAAGTCGCCTTCGGCTTCCTTCCCGCCGGCGAGTTTCACCACCGTCTGGACCTTATAGGCGTAAGGCTTGCCGAAGTCCGTGGCGTGGTCGGTCCACTCGGGTTGCTGTACGGTCGCCACGAGCGCAAAATCGCCCGCGTCGCCCGCCCGGCGGAACACGCGGAAGCTGTCGCCATGTGCGGTCCAGGCGACATGCAGCCCTTGGGGCGTGTCCGTGACTCGAACGTCGCGCGGCGTCTCGGGCGGCGCAACCACCGGGAGGCTGACGAAGTTCGACCACTTCGACGCTTTTCCGTTGGAGCCGATCACACGCACGCCGACGGTGGTGTCCTTTCCCGTCCACTCCGCCGCGGGGATTTCATAGCGCGCGATGCCGTTGCCGTACTTGGCGCCGGACACCTGCCTGGCCCCCGCGGCCCACGCGCCGGCATCGAAGGGAGCGCCCGCCGTTCCGATCCGCAAGTCGAGCTTCAAGGCTTTACGGATCGGCATATTCTCCGTGGTGGTCAACGGAACGGTGAACTCCGCCAGGATGACCGCGCCGCGTTGCACGGCGCTCAAATCCTGGACTCCAACGGGGATATCCGCCAACGGAGGCATGGGATTTCCCACGTAGCCGCAGCCGCTGGTCAACAGGGCGGCCACGGCGGCCGCGGGAAGAAAACGGGGCATGAAGGACCAGTGTACAGTGGGGCGGACCTCCCGGTCTGCCTTCTTACTGCTTCTACGCCAACACGGGTTGGGCGTAATGCAGGGCCATCTCCGCAAGGGGGATGGGCGCGTAGTCGCCGGCGTGGCCGGCCTGGCCGAACTGGGTCATGCGCTGCGCCACCACTTTCTTCATGGCGTCGCGCGCGGGCTTCATGTAATCGCGCGGATCGAACTTTTCCGGGCTCTCGAAGAACACTTTGCGAATGGCGCCGGTGATGGCCAGCCGGTTGTCGGTATCCACATTGATCTTGCGTACGCCGTTCTTGATGCCGAGCTGGATCTCTTCCACCGGCACGCCCCAGGTGGGCTTCAGCTTGCCGCCGTACTGGTTGATGATATCCTGCAATTCCTTGGGAACGCTGGAGGAGCCGTGCATCACCAGGTGAACGTTCGGCAGCTTGTTGTGGATTTCGATCAAGCGCTGCATTTTCAGAGTTTCGCCGGTGGGCTTGCTGCTGAATTTGTAAGCGCCGTGGCTGGTGCCGATGGCGATGGCCAGGGCATCGAGCCCGGTTTGGTTCACGAACTCCACCGCCTGATCGGGGTCGGTAAGGTGGCTCAGACCATCGAGGCCCGTGCCGTGGCCGTCTTCAATGCCGCCCAGGCAGCCGATTTCGCCTTCCACGGTGATGCCTTTGGCGTGCGCCATTTCCACGACCTGGCGGGTGGCGCCCACGTTGTATTCGAAACTGGAGGGCGTCTTGCCGTCCGGCAGAAGGGAGCCATCCATCATCACGCTGGTGAAGCCCATATCGATGGCGGACTTGCAGGTCTCCACGCTGTTGCCGTGGTCCAGATGAAGCACGGTGGGGATCTCGGGATGGAGTTCCGTGGCCGCCATCATCAAGTGATACAGAAAGCGGTCCTGGGAATACGCGCGCGCGCCACGGCTCGCCTGGACGATCACCGGCGACTTGGTTTCCCGCGCCGCTTCCATGATCGACTGGATCTGTTCCATGTTGTTGACGTTGAACGCGCCAACTCCGTAGCCGCCCTTGGCGGCCTCGTCCAGAAGCTGCCGCATAGACACTAATGGCATAAGATGAATTCTCCTTGGATTGCGTTAAGGTTCACGCTAACATGATTGCGCGGAGCCGGGCAATTCGAGACTGGCGTAGACTGAAGATGACGCCGAATGACCGATATTTCCCAGGGGGACCGCGAGAAACAGTCCGCGGCCGGGAACTCGCTTCTCACCGCTATCGGCCTGGCGGGCATCAAGACCGTCGTCGGATTGATGACGGGAAGCTTGGGCATCCTGGCCGAAGCCGCCCATTCCGGCCTCGATCTGGTGGCGGCGATCATGACATTCCTGGCGGTGCGAATTTCGGGAAAGCCTCCGGACACCGACCATCTCTACGGCCACGGCAAGGTGGAGAACCTCTCGGCCCTGTTTGAAACCGCCTTGCTGCTGGCTACCTGCGTCTGGATTGTGCGGGAAGCCATCGGGCGCCTGCTCCACCATCACGGCGAGATGGAGGTGACGGTGTGGTCCTTCGCGGTGATGCTGATCTCGGTAGTCGCCAACGCCATCCGGTCGCGCGCGCTGGCCCGCACCGCAAAGAAGTACCGCAGCCAGGCTTTGGAGGCGGACGCGCTTCATTTCCAAACGGACATCTGGAGTTCGGCCGTGGTCATCGCCGGCTTGATCGCAGTCAAGATCGCGGATTGGCGCCCCGGCTTGGGGTGGCTGCGGGGAGGCGATGCGGTGGCGGCGCTCGGCGTCTCGGCGTTGATTGTGGTGGTCAGCATCCGATTGGGCCGGCGCACGATCGATGTGCTGCTCGATACCGCGCCCGCCGGCATGGAACAGCGGATCGCCATGGCGGCCGAAGGCGTCGAGGGCGTGCACAACTGCCATAACGTGCGGATCAGGGCTTCCGGCCCGAAGATGTTCGTCGACCTTCACGTGCTGGTGGACGGCGGCCAGACCCTGGCGCAAGCCCACGACCTGACGGTGGCCATTGAGGCCGCAATTCAGGAGATCGCGCCGCAGGCGGATGTCACCGTGCATCCGGAGCCGTTGTGACCTCAAAATGATGGCGCCCCGCGCCAATTTGCTGTGAGGGCTGCCCTGGCAGCAGGAGTTTGGACGTCGCGTTGGCCGGGATTTCGACGTCGTAATCGAGCCGGCCGCCGCTGCGGCGCCAACTGCTGGAAACGGCCCCGAGAGGCGTTTGGTACCTGGCCTGGGCCGAATCGACGTCGCCGACCGGGGTTGGGCGCAGCACGATGCGCTCATCGGGCGGACGCGAATTATCGAAATCGATGCCGGCCAGGTATCTGTAGAACCACTCCTCGGCGTGTCCCAACATGAAATGATTTTGCGACGAGCTCGGGTTGGTGTCCCAAGCCTCGGTGAGGGTCGTGGCGCCGCGGGCCAGCTGCCCGGCGTAGCTCGACGGCTCCGGGTTTGACAGCATGTCGTAGATCACGTCGGAGCGCCCGCCTTCGCTAAGCGCTTCAATGACGTAATGAAATCCTATGTCTCCCGCGGTGGTGTGATTGCCGTGGGCGCGGATATCCTGCACCAGCTTATCGAGAACGGCGGCGCGGCGCGCCTCGGGGACCATGCCGAGAGCCAGCGGCATGGCATAAGCCGTCTGGCTGCCCTTATCGTACACGCCGGTTCCCGCATCGAAAAGCTGGGCGTTGAAGGCGGCGCGCGTGGTTTCGGCCTGGCGTGCGAAGCTCTCTTCATCGGCAGTTTTCCCAAGAACCCGCGCGATGTCGCGCAAGGTTACCAGGTCCTGATAGTAGACCGCGGTCCCGGTAACTCCCATGCTCGTAAGCTGCGAAACGCCGGGCCGCCTGGGCCCGATGTCGTACCAATCGCCGAGGCCGTACGCGACGATTCCCTTGGCCGCCTTGCCGCCCAGATAATCGACGTAGCGTTTCATGCTGTCGTAGTGCGCGGCCAGAGTGTCCCGGTCGCCGAAGTGCTTGTACGCCAGCCAGGGGGCGAGCACGACGGCGCTGCCCCACTCCGGAGAATCGCGAAAACCATTCTCGAAGACGGTGTACTCCGGAGCGATGTCGGGGACCAGCCCCTCGGGGGTTTGCGCTTCCGCCATATCGTCGGCGATCTTGCGGTACAGGCTCCCGACGCCATAGTTGTACATGACCGTCGAGCCGAGCAGATGATCCTGCTCCAGCCATCCGAGTTTCTCGCGATGCGGGCAATCCGTGAGCACATTCTGCATGTTGCTGAGAATGGCGGCGTCGATCAGCTTGTGGATACGGTTGAAGAGTTCCTTCGAGCAGGAGAATTCGCCGATCTGCGGAGCGTCGGCGTGTATGAAACGCCCTTCGATGGCAACCAGGTCGGCGCCGCCGGCGGCTGGCCCCACTTGCACGTAGCGGAAGCCGTAATAGCTGAACCGCGGACTCCAGGTCTCCTCGCCGGATCCTTTTAATATGTAGGAGAACCACTGAGGGCTGCCGGAACTGCGCTGTGAAACCAGGCCATTCGCGTCCAGCAACTCGCCAGGGATCATCTTCAGCGCGGCGCCCGCGCGCCCGCGGACGGTAATGGCCGGCCAGCCGGAGAAGTTCTGGCCGAAATCGTAGACCTTCACGCCGGGACGAGGCTCGGTGGTCTTCACCGGGTGGAAGACTTGCATGACGCGAATCTCGGGGTTGATCTGCGCCACGAGATTTCCACCGGGGCCCGCAACCAGCAGCGCCGGCGGCCACTCGCGATCGTCAAAGCCGGACTGGTTCCACCCGGCTTCCTCGAGGGTTGCGTCGTAGTCCTCTCCACCGTAGGCGTGTGAGAAGACGATGGGTCCCGGATGCCGCTTCCAGTTTGCATCGGTGACAATCTCGTCGGCGCCGCCGTCGCGATACGTCACGCGGAGACGCGCGATCAGTTGGGGTTGTCCAAACGAGCCGGTGTACTTCGTATAGCGGCCCGGAATCTTCGGAACGTGGAAGAAGCCGTTTCCCAGCATGACCCCGATGGCGTTCTCGCCGGGCTGCAGGGCGGCCGTGACGTCGTAGGTGTTGTAGTAGACCGTCTTTCGGTAATTGGTCCAGCCCGGTGAAAGAACCGCGTCGCCGATCTTGCGGCCGTTGACGCTTAACTCGTACTGGCCGAGCCCCGAGATGTCGATCACGGCGCGCGCCACGGGCTTGTCCAGGCGCACCGCCCGCCGGAAGATGGGCATGCGCAGCGCGGGGACTTCTCCATCCGGCTGCGCGGCGATCCACTTGGCATTCCAGTCTTCGGCGCGGCCCGCCAACCCGGCCAGCGTGAGACAACCTAACAGCTTGACTAACCGCATGTGAGAGATCATTCGGCTTGCCATCCTGAGAAGAATCGATTATAGTTCCCGGCAAGTCTCTTTTGGGGACCGTTTGTCTCATGCTCCGGTGTGGGGCAGGTTGGCCGCCAGGCAACCTGCCGGCCGATTGCCAATCGGCCGGCGCGGCGATTGGCAATCGCCGCGCAGGATGGGCATCCTGCCCCACTCCGAACCCGCCAGATGGGCCGGTAATCAATAGCCGTATTCCGGGCCTGCGGGACGGCATTCGCGCCGGCCCGCGCTACATGTACATGCCGCCGTTGACGGCCAGCACGTGGCCGGTGATGTAGGAAGCTTCGTCGCTCACGAGGAATTTCACGGCGTTGGCGATATCGGCCGGCGTGCCCATGCGGCCCAGCGGGACCGCGGCCAGCATCTTCTGCTTGAGTTCTTCCGGGAGGCCGGCGGTCATATCGGTGCCGATGTATCCCGGCGCCACGGCGTTCACCGTGATTCCGCGGCTGCCCACTTCCTGCGCCAGCGCCTTGGTCATCCCGATCAGGCCGGCCTTGGAGGCGGCGTAGTTGGCCTGCCCCGGGGCGCCCGCCTGACCCACCACCGACGCCATGTTTACGATGCGCCCCCAGCGGGCTTTCATCATGCCCGGAAGCGCCTGCTGCGCGGCGTAGAATGCGCCGTAGAGATTGATCTTGAGCACCAGGTCGAAATCCGTCAACTTCATGCGCATGGACAAGCCGTCGCGCGCGATGCCGGCGTTGTTGACCAGAATGTCCACGTGGCCTTTCGCGGCGTTCACTTTGGCGAAGCCCGCCTTGACGGATTCGGGAGAGGAAATGTCCAGGTCCAAGGTCATGGCCTCGCCGCCGGCCTCGCGGATTTCCGTGGCGACTTTTTCGTTGTTTTCGACTTCGGGCGAAGCGATGACGATGAAGAGACCCGTCCGCGACAACGTGAGCGCCGTTTCCCGTCCGATTCCGCGGCTGGAACCCGTGACGAACGCAACTCGATTGGGCATGCTATCTCCTGGTGATGTTGTAGTATTAAGTTCAATCATAACTTATGCCCTATCGCGACCTGCGCGCCTTCATTCGCGCCCTGGAAGAGAACGGCGAATTGAAGCGCATTCCTTTTGAAGTGGACCCGGTCCTGGAGATCGCCGAGTTCGCCGACCGTTCGGTGAAGAGCGGCGGCCCGGCGCTGCTGTTCGAAAAGCCCAAGGGGAACGACATTCCGGTGCTTATCAACGCGTTCGCTTCCATGCGGCGGATGGAGATCGCGCTCGAAGTGGGATCGGTGGAGGAGGTCGCGCGGCGCATCGTGGAGTTGCTGGAGATGCGCGCCCCCGAGGGGCTCATCGACAAGATCAAGATGCTGCCGAAGCTGGCCGAGATGGGGTCGTTCTTTCCGCGCACGGTTTCGTCGGGCGCGTGCCAGGAGGTGGTCCGGACCGAGAGCTTTTCGCTGCTGCATCTTCCGGCGCTGCAGTGCTGGCCGGAGGACGGCGGACGATTCATCACCCTGCCGCTGGTCTTTTCGCGCAACCCCGACACCGGCAAGCGGAATTGCGGCATGTACCGCATGCAGATCTTCGACGAGCGGACGGCTGGCATGCACTGGCAGACCCACAAGCAGGGCGCGGAGCATTACCGCAGGGCGGGGCAGCACGGCCAGAAACGGATGGACGTGGCCGTGGCGATCGGGGCCGACCCCGTCACCATGTATTCGGCGATTTTGCCCTTGCCGCCGGATCTGGACGAGATGATTTTCGCCGGTTTCCTGCGCCAGCGCCCGGTGGAGATGGTGAAGTGCCAGACCTCCGACCTGGAGGTCCCGGCCAACGCCGAAATCGTGCTGGAGGGATACGTCGAGTTGGGCGAGCTGCGCACCGAGGGCCCCTTCGGCGACCATACCGGCTTCTATTCGCTGGCCGACGAGTACCCGGTTTTCCACGCCACCTGCGTCACGCATCGCAACCAGCCGATTTACGCCACCACGATCGTCGGACCGCCCCCCATGGAGGACTACTACATGGGCAAGGCCATCGAGCGTATTTTCCTGCCGCTGATGCGCCTGCAATTGCCCGAGGTGCGCGATATCGCCATGCCCGCCGAGGGCGTGTTCCACAACCTGATTTTGGTTTCGATGCGCAAGTCGTATCCGGGCCATGCGCGCAAGGTGATGCACGCCATCTGGGGCACGGGGCAGGCCATGTTTTCCAAGTGCATCGTGGTGGTGGACGAGGACGTGGACGTGCAGAATTCGCGCGAAGTGGCCTGGAAGGCGCTCAACCACATCGATCCGGAGCGCGATATCCAGTTTGTGATGGGCCCGGTGGATTCGCTGGATCATTCCAGCCGGCTCCCCAACTACGGCTCCAAGATGGGCGTGGACGCCACGCGCAAATGGCCCGGCGAAGGCTTCACGCGCCCCTGGCCCGGCATGATCGAGATGTCGCCGGAGGTGAAGCGGCGTGTGGACGCGCTGTGGAAGCAGGCGGGGCTGTAGATTGCGGCTTTGCGCAACTCCTTGATAGAATTGAGGGGTCCTTTACGGTGGGTGTAGCTCAGCTGGTAGAGCGCCGGATTGTGGTTCCGGTGGCCGTGGGTTCGAATCCCACCACCCACCCCATACTTCTCAATAGCTTGCGGGTGGTTCTCACTGTAGATACCCCTTTGGTGTGCCCGTCAGTGTGCCCGCCGCTGGGCTGTCGGGTGCCAGATTTACCGGAAAACCCAGTGCGCCCGCTTGTTCCAGGGCGGCTTTGGCGTTCGCCCGGAGTGTGGCGATCTGCTTTTCTTCATCGCCCGTGAGCTTGCGGGAGGCGGCACGCGCGCCCGCTTCCAGGGTGCGCGCCGTTTCCAAGTAGGTCTGTGCGGCCTGTTGCAGGCTGTATCCGTGCATCCTCAAACCGGCTGCAACCAGATCTTGCCTGCTCACGATGTCGTAACGGCGATAGACGCTCTCCGTGCGATGGCCGCTGATGCTCATCGCGACATTCCGCGGCATACCCGCCCGCTCCATGTTCCGTACTGCGGAGCGACGCAGGTCGTGAAACAACAGACTCGGCATTCCTGCTGCCGTGCAAGCCTTCCTCCAACCCTTGAGGTGCCCGCCAAGCCGACGCCCGAGGTAGTGGAACACCCATCGGCACTCAGGCCATTTCTGCTCGGTCATTTCCTTCTGCCATTGGAGCCACGCTCCCATGTCGCCGTAGATCGGAACGGTACGGGGCCTCCCGTTCTTGGTCTGCTCGCCGGATAAACGGATCTCCGCCGCTGGCATGTCCACTTGGCGCCATTCAAGGTTCCGCAATTCACCGAGGCGCACACCAACGTGATACCCAACCACGAAAACGGCTCTCAGATGGTCGGGCAGCTTGTCCCTCAGCGCAAGGTATTGCGCGTGCTCAATGAAGCCTTCGCGGACGTTATGCTCTTCCAGTTTGGGAATGTGGGGGGCGCGCGCGGCAAGCGGGGGGTCCGAATTCAGAGCAAGGGTAAACGCCCGCCGTAAGATGGAAAGCTCCCGGTTAATAGTGGCGTCCGATGCTTCCTGCTGTCGGCGTTCGGCGGTGTACCGCTTGATCTGCTGCGACCCGAAGTCCGCTGCGCGAACATCGCCGAAAGCCGGTCTGAGGTGCTTTTCCAGCCTCCATTTCACGTCGGCGGCGCTCTTCTTCCCGTTCTCTTCGTAATCGGCTACAACCAAGTCCAGCAGCGCGGAAACGCGGATTCGTTCAGGGCCGAGGCCGCTGAATTTGCCGGTAACAATCTCCCCCTGGCGGCGCTTCAATAGCCGCTCGGCGTCCTCGCAGCGGTCGCTATGGCTCGATTCCCGAAAAGGCTGCCCACTGCGGTAATACTTGATCCATAACGTTGGGAGTGTAATCGTGCTGCCATCCGGCAGCTTCTTTCTGCGCTGGTAGATGCTCCCAAGCTTTGGCTTTCTCATTTTCCTCGCCTCTCACTGCCCCAACGCGCAAGCACTGCCTTGCGCGCAAGCTCGCTCCTCTGCTTCGGAGTCAACTGGGCCATTCGCGCTTTGCCTCCCTTTTTCCCTCCGAGTTTCCCAAGCGCGACGGCGGCGGGATTCTTTTTTCTTGCCACACAGCCATACTAAGGCGCTCTGGTATAGATGTCAACCGATTATCGGGTGTCTGCCTCATCGGATGCCCGTCGCTTTATTGTCCTCGATTAGCCGGTCCAGGTCGCGGATATCGAGGAACACACGCCGGTCGATACGTACCGTCTGGAGTTTGCCCCCCGCAATCATGTGCTGCATGGCTTCTTCGGTGCGGCCCAAGTACGTGGCGGCCTGCTCCACGGTCAGCAGGCGGGGCTTGACCGAACCTGCGCCTTCTTGGGCAAGTTCGGCCCGAACGTGAGCGGCTACCCGCTTGGCCAGGGCATCAAGCAAGCCGTCAATGTTGAAGCCGTCGGGACTCATGTTCAGGCACCCGTACTCATAAAATGTGACCGTACTTTTGGATATTCCGCAGCATCAATTCCATGGTCTGATCGGTTACGTTAGGCGACCTTGAGGGTATGGGTTCCGTCTCTTCGTAGTTCGCCCGGAGGCCCCACTCTCGAAATTCCTCAGCCCAATTCACAAACAGGCCCCAGGTGTTCGGCCCATTCGCACGTCCGGGATAGCGGCCCTGCTCCTTGAATTTGAACCAAGCAACCCACTGAAAAAACGCGGCGGTATTGGCAGGTGAGACGATCTGGACTATTCGGGTAGCGAGCGCTGCGTCGGGGGGCTTATATCTGCCCAGTTGCGTTGCTGGAAATGCTCTTTGAATTTCGGTGAGTTCGCGGAGTGCCACCATGACGGCCTCGCCGTTGCCGTTTTCGGGATTCAACTGGAGCGGAGGGCGGGCGGGTGAAATCGGGATAGGTGCGTCTGCGTCTGATTCGCGGTCCGCGCTCGCCCGCTTCCTCCCTCTTTCATTTTTGCTTTCCTGATGTGTGGGGGCCGCGCCCATACCTACCGTGGGGACGCAGCCCACACCACCTATATGCGCTCCGCCCACAGGGGGCGAATCACCTACAGTGGGGGATTCGCCCTCTCGTTGCGCGTCGATTGGTGGTGGAACAAACGCGACTCCACGCGTTCTGCGGACCCACAGCAGGCCCTTCTCCTGGCGCCTTTGGAGTATGTTCCTGTAAGAGAAGATCAGGTAATCGGCGCCCCTGACAAACGTCTCATCGCGGACTTTCTGGATCGCCAACTTCGCCGTTAACGAGTCCAGGTTGGCTTTCACGGTCGTCGGGTCCATGCACGCCAGACGCGCCAACGTGCGGTAACCGGCGTTCCTGAGAATTCGGTTGCCGTCGGGTTGTTCTTCGGCGTTGCTCCGCATAGCCACGTAAAGGCACTGCTCAGCGTGCGAGTGTCCGTCCTGGGCACTATTGGCGCGGCGAATTCGCACCACTGGGATTGTGCGACCCATCTACGCACCTGAATCGCGTCTCCTATCACCACGGTTGCGTACCCCGCGCCGTTTTTGCGGGCGGGCTTCCCGACGCCCAATTCCGAGGGCGCGCCCGATGCGCTCGTACACGACCGCGAGAGTTAGGTACATGCGGTCAAGGCGTTTCGTGAGTTGTTCAGGGTTCTCTGCGAGGTTTTTGGTTTCCATCCGCGATGGCTCCTTGGGCCATCGTGGACACTTTTACCAAAGCAAGCGGACCGGCGCAATGGACGAAAAAATGGGTTGATTCCGACGTTGGCGAACAGAGTTATTTTCGATTTTGATGTTCGCTAGGCTCAGTAGGGGGATTCCACACCGCCTGCTATCAGCCGTTGCCGTTCGCATTCGATTCGCTGCATGGCACGCGCCATCTTGCGGATTGCACTGGCTTCGTTACGCGCGTAGTCGGCGGCCGTATACTCTTTCGCCAGTCTTGGAATGGGAATCACCTTCCCCTTGAGGAGAGCTTCCTTGCGGGCTTTGAAGGCCTGGACGAACTCATGTTTATACTTGTGCGGTCTGATTTTCCGTGGGCGCATCCGTTCAAGCACGCCTCCAAGCACCTTCGGTGAGGGAAGAACTTCGGGCACTGATGCCAGACCCATCGAAACAAGAATCGCGCCTGCGAACGACTTTTCGATAACGCGCAAATCGTTCACGGTCATGCGCTGCTCCGCTATAGAAGCGGCGAGCTTAACGCGGAGCATCTCCCGGAATCGTACTCTTTCGACGGGCGGCTTCTGGCGGTATTCCATCAGGAACTGACGGAACACTGGATGCCAAGCGGCGAGCTTCTGTAGTTGCCTCTTGCCACGTGGCTTCACCGTTTCGTCAAAGATCCTTAAAATACAGGCGGTGAATACCGCCCGGACCTCCTCTTGTGTGGCTGTTCTGCTTCTCGGCATCCTCTACCCGTTTCCCTTATTGAGCAACTGTGCCCTTGTCCGGCCCCTTACCCAGGAGTATAGGCCAAACCAAGCCCGCCCGCTTCAACGCGGGGGCTGGACACCTGCGAACCCTAGTTAACACCGACGGTTGACCAAATGAGGACCTGTGAACAATAGTTAACGCCGGGCCGGTTAACCAAAGGGGCCTTCCTTTGGGCACAAACATGCCCGTATGTTGGTTAGGAGCCAACAACAATGCTCAAAGTGTCGCTCTGGTCGTCGGCGCTATTGGCCACCCAACTTGTTCTTGTCGCGACCGCCCAAGTCCCACAACCGCCCACCGTACCCCGCGCGATACGGCCATTGGTGCTACACCAGACCCAATACCGTTTCCGGGCGGGCGAATCCGCCAAGATCGACGCGCCGCCCGAAACCCTAGATTTCGTGCGAAACGCGAAGAGCCGGGCTGTCACAGTCAACGGGGCGGAAGGAAGAGGGTTCGTCGTCGGGCCGGATGTGGGGGGCGATCAAGTGCTACTCGCTGCGTCCCTGACGATGAAGCCGGGCGTCTACGCCGTCACCGTGTCGGCTGTCAGCGGGACCGGAGAGGAGCGGGCGGCGGCCGTGAATGTGACGCTCGATCCTTTGCAGACGGTTCCGAACGGTGCCACGGTGCCGCCCGTCGTGCTGCTGAACGGCTGGCAGTTCGGCTACAGCACCTGCCCAATATCGAGCGGATCGTCGGCCACCTTCGGCAGCCTCGAAGGTCAGTTAAGAACTGGTCAATCCGTCGCGGTGTACAGCCTCTCAAACGGCGGGGTGATCGATGGAGCGGGAGTGCCTGTCGTCTACTTCTTCGATAACTGCGTGGAGGACCCCAACGGCCCGATTGAGAACCTGGGGGCTGTGCTAGGCAACGTTCTCAATTTGATTCAATACGCCAACGGCACATTGGTTCCCCAAGTGGACCTCGTCAGTCACAGCATGGGCGGGCTCATCGTGCGCGCGTACCTGTCGGGGATTCAGGCAAACGGAGCGATCTCACCTCCGCTTAACCCTAGAGTGCGCAAGTTCGTTGAGGTTGCGACACCTAACTTCGGTTCATTTCTTGCGGCAAATAACTCGGCCCTTCTTGCGGCGGGAACCCAGGCGCCAGAAATGTTCCCAGGGAGTCCCTTCCTATGGTATTTGGCGACCTGGAACCAACGCGGCGATGATTTACGCGGTGTTGACGGTCTGGCGATCGTCGGCAATGCCGGGTACTGGCAGGCGTGCGACTTCCTCTGTGCACACTCGGCCAATATGAGTGATGGGGTTGTCTCCATTACGAGTGCATCCTTGGGGTTCGCTTCGCTCGGCTACGCACGTAGTCCGTCGCGCACGCGGCTCTTACCCTACTGCCACATCGACTCGGCAACGCCGATTGCGGGGGCGCTTATTAGTTGCTCCGGCGGCGGAATAGCGGAAGCGCCGGAGACGGGGGCCATCGTTCTTTCCTTCTTGGAAAACACCGCGGCCTGGCAGTCCATCGGAAACTCAAATCAGACGCAATACGGCGGCATTTACTTCGCTCTGGAAAATGCCGCTGGCACGCAGTACACGGCGCTTGAAAACGCCTCCCTTGGCTCGGTGTCGCTCAACGCGGGAGAGAGCCCCTCGTTCTTCTATAACGAGTTCATCAACGGGACAGGGACGCTGACGGCAACGAGCACGGCGGGCCAGGGTACGAATTGCGGGTCGGATTCTGTGCCGGGCGGCTATTACTCGGCCGTGCGCTGTAAGTTCGGCCCGTCGATCTACGGCGTCCAGTCGAACTTCTCTACCGGCCTTTCGGGCCTTACTGTCGCTTCCGGCTCGACAATCACGATTAACGGCGTGGGCTTCTCGTCCTCCACTGGCACGGCGGTGCTGGCGAACGGCGTGGCCCTGTCCGGCCACATCGTGTCCGACCAGCAGATCACCGCAACTCTTCCTTCGAGCTACAGCGGCCTCGTCAGCCTGGTCGTCAGCAACAGCAGCGGCGCGGATGCCATCAACATCATGGCGGCGCCTCCGGTGCTGGCTCCGGCGCCGGTTCTAACCATCGCGAAATCGCACACGGGGAGCTTTACGCAGGGGCAGAACGGGGCGACGTACACAGTCACGGTTTCCAACGGCGCATCGGCAGGACCGACCAGCGGGGCGCTGACGGTGACCGAGACGCCACCTTCCGGGTTGACGCTCGTAGCGATGGCAGGAGCCGGGTGGACCTGCTCCTCCAATTCCTGCTCTCGCAGCGATTCCCTGGCCGCGTCGTCGAGCTATCCGTCCATTACCGTCACCCTCAACGTGGCCTCCGGCGCGACCTCACCTCAGGTAAACTCGGTCAGTGTTTCGGGGGGCGGGTCGGCATCTGCCAGCGCAACGGATTCCACGATTATCGCCTCAAATACTTCAAACTGCTCTTATGCGCTTAGCTTCGGCGGTCAGTCCTTCCCGGTGGCGGGCGGCAGTGGAAGCGTTTCGGTCACCACCTCGGGCGGTTGTGGCTGGACTGCCTCCAGCGCCCTGGGTTGGGTTACCTTCACCGGGGCCGCATCCGGCTCGGGCAACGGGACCGTTACCTATCAGGTTGCGGCGAATGGCGGGGGCGCGCGTTCCGGCAGTCTCACCGTCGCCGGGCTTCCTTTCACCGTGGAGCAGGCGAGCGCGACGGTGGCCGGGCTGGTTTCCGCTGGTTCCATGTCGCAATTGGCCTCGGGGGGCATCTGGAACACCACCATCACGCTGGTCAACACCGGCACGGCGGCGGCGCAGGCGCGCGTGAATTTCTTCGACGACAACGGCAATGCTTTGCTGTTACCGCTGATACTTCCGCAAACCTCCTCTACCGCGCCGCTGCTGGCCTCCACGCTCGATCAAACGATTGGGGCAGGGGCGGAGTTCGTGATCCATACGGCGGGAACGTCCACCCAGGCAACGGTGGAAGGATGGGCGCAACTGCTGGCCAACGGGAAGATCGGCGGCTCTGCGGTATTCGCCTTTACGACGGCGATGGGCACGCAGGAAGCCGTGGTGCCCGTGGAGACCCGCAACCCGAGTGCGTTTGTGCTGCCGTTCGACTACACGGGCGGATACGCCACGGGGGTGGCGCTGGCCAACTTGTCAAGCCAAGCGGTGAGCGTTCCGGTGGTGCTGCGCAACGCTATGGGGGCGAGCCTGGGAACGGCGGCGGCAATTCAGCTTCCGGCCTATGCGCACACGTCGTTTATGCTGGCGACGAACTACCCGGCGGTGGCTGGCCAGTTTGGCGCCATGGAATTGGACACGCCAACGGGCGGGCAGATCAGCGCTCTGGGGATACGCGCGGCACCAGACGGCGCGATCACGACCGTCCCGGTTCTGGCCACCGGCGCCGTTTCCGACGGGTCAATGGCGCAGGTGGCTTCGGGGGGCATCTGGAATACCACCATCACGCTGGTCAATACCAGCACAACGGCGGCGCAGGTGAGTTTGAATTTTTACGACGATAACGGGAACGCCTTGCCGCTTCCGCTGGTCTACCCGCTGACGACTTCCACCACGCCGGTGTCGGCCTCGACGCTGAATCAAACGATAGGCGCCGAGGCGCAGTTGGTGATTCAGACGGCGGGAACGGCCAGCCAAACGACGACGGAGGGCTGGGCGCAACTGACGGCGACCGGGGGGAACGTGGGCGGCTCCGCGGTGTTTGCCTGGGCGGCGGCGCCGGGCACGCAGGAAGCGGTAGTGCCGGTGGCGAACCAGAATTCGACTGCGTATGTGCTGCCGTTCGATTATACGGGCGGGTACTCCACGGGGGTGGCGCTGGCCAATTTGTCGGGTCAAGCCGTGAGCGTTCCCGTGATTCTGCGCGATGACACAGGGGCGAGCTTGGGAACGGCGGCGGCGATCAGCCTTCCGGCGTATGCCCACACTTCCTTCATGCTGGCGACCAGCTACCCGGCGGTGTCCGGTCATCTCGGCACGCTAGAGTTGGACACGCCGTCGGGCGGGCAGATCAGCGCGCTGGGCATTCGCGCGACGCCGGGGGGTGCGATCACAACCGTTCCGGTGCTTGCCAAGTAGTCGCTCTAGAACGGAACCTCGTCGCGTCGCGACCGCTTGAGGTCCGCGATTCGCCGCGCGTATTCGATCCGCTTTGATTTCGGAGTAGCATGGATGATTGCGCCGCCTTCATCGTGGCTCAGGCGCGCGTGGTGCGTGACGGCCCACACGTACTGCTGAAACGTCGGCACGCCCGAAGATGGGTTGTACTGTTGGGTCGGCACGCCCGCGCCGATGCGCTTGAATGCGTGCGCAAGCCGGGTATTGCAGGACCGGCAGCCATACGCGAGGTTTTCCGGCTCGCCGTGGCTCTCGTCGCCGTCAAGGTGCATCACATCGAGGGGGCCGCGCGCGCCGCACAAGACGCAGACCTTCGGCCCCCGGACAGCATTTTGCGCGCGATACCTCTTCGCCCTGTCGGTTATGAGGTGCGCGGGCTTCGGGCCGCTGGGAGCCGAAGAACTGGCCCCGTGCGGCGCCGCTATTCCCCCGCGCCGTTTTCGTCTTCTTCGTCCGACTCGGTTTCTTCGGGAGAAACGATGTCGGCGACCTGGTCAAGCTGCTCCTGGAGGGATTCGTTTTCCTGCTCCAAGTCGGAAATCTCGTCTTTCAGGTCGGCAACTTCGGCCCGGTAATCTTCGACTGTCTTCTTGGCCATGGTGGCCCTCCTTGTGGGATTCGTGATTTCGAATCTGCGCCTGGTGGCGTAGTCTTCGACCGACTCGTCGCGGATCTCTTGGGCGCGGTCGGAGTCGCCTAACATCGTCTCGGTGAAACGTGCGGCTTTTTCCTTCCGGCCTTCGACCTGTTCGCGGCTGAGTCGCTTCACTCTCCCACTTGTAGACCACACTTCGGCGGCGGTCCAGACGGAACATTCGGGGGCGGGGGTTTGTTCGGCGATGAATCCACGCGGTCAGATTATTCGCCTGGGCGGGTACGCGGTTCGTCTCGGTGTATTTCGGGGGGTTGTGCGATTCGGCGGAAGTGGTGCGATTTAATTTAACTTAATATAAGGGGCGCCCCTGGATGACCCTAGACGCGAGCGGACAGTCTTTTCTCGGCGTTTAGCGGGCCGAGAATGCGGGAAATCCAAGCGGTATTATCCGATGTGTCGCCGCTTCAAATTCGGCTGCGTTTCGATCCAGGCGAGGAGAGATTTTCGGCTGACCCGTATCCTGCCAGCTATCTGTTTGCTCGGGATTTCCCCGTCCCGAATCAGTTCGTATACGCTCGACCGGCCGAAGCCGAGCAACTGCGCCACCTCTACCGCGCTATAGAACATCGGTTCAATGTATCGCTGAGCTTTCCGCATTTTCGGGTCCTCCCTAAATCGTCCACAGGCGTCCAGTATCGTCCGGCCTCGGCCGTGTACTGTACTGTACAGTATTAGCGCTCCCTCAACACCGCCTGCTTTTTGCGTTGCGGCCGGAGCGCGCGCGGCTTTGTTTCGACGCCAAGTCTGCGCCGCCGTCGTCTCCGCTTCCGCGCGTTGCGCCGGGAGCGCAGGGCGGAGCGGAGGTTGGATTCGGCTTGGCGGCGGACAGGCGGGTCGAGGGTCGCGTGTTCAGGAATGGCCACGGGGTAGATTTCCTGCCATTCGCGGTTTTGCTTGCGGAGTTTTGCGGCCGTGTTAATGGAATCCTCGGTGGGTCTGCCTGCGAAGGGGGGCAGATAACGCTTGAGCAGGCCACAGGCCCGATGCTTAAACTCCTTGGCGTCGCTCTCGATTTCTTGGGCGTGCTCGCGTCGGAGCCGCGCCGCGAAACGCTTCATCTCCCCCTCAAGGCTACCTGCCCTCCTCATAGAATTTCCGCCATGGGGTTTTGGCACGCGCCGGTTGAATCGACGGCGGTCGTCTGATAGATCCGCCTCACCGTTCCGACTCCGACGCCCAATTTGTCGGCGATTGCGCGCCAGCTTACGCCCTGGTTCCGAAGTTCCTCCACCTGTTCGCGGTCAACCGCCACCATGGGCCGGCCGATGGGTTTTCCGCTCTTTGTGCCGTGCGCCTTCGCATGTTGCAAACCGGCCCTGACCCGTTCCAGAATCACCGAGCGATCCGCGCAAGGGGCGTTCATGGCTGGCCACCACTACCAACTTCGAGGCCCACTCTGCGGGAGCGGCCTTTCTCAGAGTCGGTGAGTGCGCCCGGAAGTGTGCCCGTGTGCCCAAAGGTGTGCCCGTCGCCGGGGGATTCGGGGTGGTCCCGTCGCCCGTTAAGTGTTTGAAAATGCGGTGCGATGAAACTCGGGGCGGCTGGGGGATACTGGCCAATGTGGATTGTGGTTCCGGTGGCCGAGGGTTCGAATCCCTCCACCCACCCCATATTAAACAAAACACTTACAAAATTGCCCTTCGCACCGATGCCAGCCCTCTCGCCAAATGTGCCGCCGGAGTTGGGCCGCGCCACCGAGTTCCTGTCGTAAGGGGCGCGGATGACGCCACGTCGCGGCCAGGGTCAATCGAAGGGTGATACACTCTCGCTTCGAATATCAGAGGTCCCACCTGGATCTGTTAGTCCTCGGCCGCCGCGCCTGGGTACTGTGGAGGCGCCATGAAATTAGCGAATAGCAAGCCCCTCGTTTTCGGCGTCGTCGCCGCGTTTCTCCTCGTCATTTTCCTGCAAATGGCCCTGATGGCCCGCGACAACTCGGCCACCTTTGACGAGCCCTCCCATGTTTACGACGGCTACCTGCAATGGAAGCACGGCTACGTCCTCCTGAATCCACCCCTGATCACGCGCCTCATAACCCTGCCCCTGATCGGCATGAACTTGCCGGAGCCGCCCATCCCAAGGCGCCCCTACGAGCCGTTGGGGTTTCAGGCCGGCAAAGCTCTCGTCTTCCAGAACGACGCGAACACCATCATGTTCCGCGCCCGCATGGCGGATT
>OBLW0100000587.1_pt1 | contig 30933 bp, 25 predicted proteins | sample 1520161 | NCBI WGS metagenome assembly OBLW01 (sample SAMEA3539309, study PRJEB22396) | soil metagenome | biome: tundra; feature: field; material: soil | place: USA | collected 2010-05 | depth 0.15 m
GAAACGGGCATCAAGGTCATCGATGTGCTCGTGCCGCTGGAGCGCGGCGGCAAGGCGGGGCTTTTCGGCGGGGCAGGCGTGGGCAAGACGGTGCTGCTCACGGAAATGATCCACAACATGATCGGGCACCAGAAGGGTGTAAGTATTTTTTGCGGCATCGGGGAACGGTGCCGCGAAGGTGAGGAGCTCCACCGCGACATGAAGGAAGCCGGAGTGTTGCCAAACATGGTGATGGTCTTCGGCCAGATGAACGAGCCGCCGGGCAGCCGATTCCGCGTCGGCTTCGCCGCTCTGACAATGGCCGAGTATTTCCGGGACGACGAGCACCGCGACGTGCTGCTGCTCATCGACAATATTTTCCGTTTCATTCAGGCCGGCATGGAAGTATCGGGCCTGATGGGCCAGATGCCGTCACGGCTGGGCTATCAGCCCACGATGGGCACCGAGTTGTCGGGTTTGGAGGAACGGATCGCCAACACCGACAGCGGGGCCATCACCTCGATTCAGGCGGTGTATGTGCCCGCGGACGACTTCACCGACCCCGCGGCGGTCCACGCGTTCTCCCATCTCTCCGCGTCGATCGTGCTTTCCCGCAAGCGCGCGAGCGAAGGGCTCTTCCCGGCAATCGACCCGCTTCAATCCAGTTCCAAGATGGCGACCCCCGGCATCGTCGGCGAACGGCATTACACGCTGGCTCAGGAAATCCGGCGCACGCTCGCCCAATACGCGGAACTAAAGGACATCATCGCCATGCTCGGGCTGGAGCAACTTTCACCGGATGACCGGAAGGTGGTGGGTCGCGCCCGCCGGCTCGAGCGTTTTCTCACCCAGCCCTTTTTCACGACCGAACAGTTCACCGGTCTCAAAGGGAAGCTCGTCAGCCTTAAGGACGCGCTGGACGGCTGTGAGCGGATCCTGCACGATGAATTCAAGGACTATCCGGAGCGCGCGCTCTATATGATTGGGGCGATCGGCGAGGCAAAAAAACCGGCGCCTCCCGCAGACCCGGCCAAACCGGCCGCAAAAACCGCCCCGAAGGCCGATCCGAAGCCGGGTGACAAGGCAAAACCTGAGGCCAAGCCCGAGGCGAAACCGGTTGACCCGCCGGACCCAAAGCCTGCTTCAACCACCAAACCCGACGCGCCGCCCATCGCCAAAGCCGGCCCGAAGCCGGCCGCCGAGCCCCCGGTCAAAGCAACGCCCGAGCCGCCGCCGAAGTCCGGGGCGAAACCTCAGCCGGAAGCTGAACCCGCCATCGCCGCCCATGAATCTTAAAGTTCTTCTGCCGTTTCAAGTCTTCGCCGAGAAAACAGGCGTGTCGCGCATCGTCGCGGAGACGCACGAGGGTTCGTTTGGACTCCTGCCTCACCGCCTTGATTGTGTGGCCGCGCTTGCGCCCGGGATTCTGACCTATGAAATTGAGGCGGACGGCGAGGTTTTCGTGGCGGTGGATGAAGGGGTGCTGATCAAGGCCGGCCCGGACGTGCTCGTGTCCGTGCGCCGCGCGCTGGGAGGGAAAGACCTCGGCGAATTGCGCGAGGCGGTGACGAAGGAATTTCTGACGCTGGACGAGCACGAGCAAAGCGCACGCACGGTCATGGCGAAGTTGGAAACGGGGTTTCTGCGCCGCCTCGCGACCTTTCAACATGAGTGACGCTCCCAGGAAATCCTCCGAGGACGGGTCGACCCTCGCCGGGCAGATCGGCGCGAAGGCGGCGCGCAAGCTCAAGGCGCGCAAGTCCAAGTCGGGCGTTTGGTTCGGGCTCGGCATGATGGGCCTGATCGGCTGGTCGGTGGTCGTGCCAACGCTGCTCGGCGCCGCGCTCGGCGCCTGGTTGGACAAACACCATCCCGGAACACATCCATGGACGCTGGCGCTGATGGTCGTCGGTCTCACCGTCGGCTGTTTGAATGCGTGGTACTGGGTTGCCCAGCAGGACAAGGCGATGCGGGACGGACAGGAGGATGGCGATGAATGAAACGCTGACATTGGCGCTGGCGTGGCTGGCTGGCGGAGGTCTTGGAGCGTTTTTTTTCGGCGGCCTGTGGTGGACGGTTCGCAAGGGGGTCTCGTCCCCCCGACCGGCGCTCTGGTTTCTCGGCAGCGGGCTGTTGCGCATGAGCATTGTCCTGGCCGGATTTTACTTTGTTTCCGGCGGCCAGTGGAAGCGGCTGCTCGCGTGCCTTCTGGGGTTTGTCATCGCGCGTCTCGCCGTCACACGGCTGACCCGGCTGTGGGCGGAAAACCCAAGCCGCCCGAAACAGGAGGCTTCCCATGCGCCTTAGTCCCGACCAGATGATCTTTTGGCAGCATGGGTATTTCAAACTCAACGGCACGATTGTGTTCACGTGGGGGCTGATGCTCGTGTTGGTGGCCGGCTCGAAACTGATCACGCGCAAGCTCTCCACGGAGCTGAAGCGCTCCCGCTGGCAGAACCTGCTCGAAATCATCGTCACCGCGATCGAGGGGCAAATCGAGGAAGTGGGCCTTCCTCATCCGGAGAAATATCTCGGCTTTCTGGGAACGCTTTTTCTGTTCGTCGCCCTGGCCGCCGTTTGCACCGTCATCCCCGGCTACACGCCACCGACCGGTTCGCTCTCCACCACCGCGTCGCTTGCGCTGTGCGTGTTCGTAGCTGTGCCGATGTTCGGCATCGAGCAGCAGGGCCTGGGCGGCTACCTCAAGACCTACGTGCAGCCGACGGTGATCATGCTGCCCTTTAACCTCATCAGCGAGCTTTCACGCACGCTGGCCCTGGCCGTCCGCCTGTTCGGCAACATGATGAGCGGGGCAATGATCATCGCCATTCTGCTGACCATCACGCCCTACGTCTTTCCCCTCGTCATGACCGTGCTAGGTCTGCTCACCGGCATGGTGCAGGCCTACATCTTCACCATTCTGGCCGCGGTTTACATAGCGGCCGCCACGCGTGTGCGCAAACCGAGGCCTGATCCCCAGGCCATGCCTGCGCCCAGCCATTGAAATCGCAACCGCAGCAACAAAAGGACCCCCCATGGATAGCAGCACAATCGTCGCCGTCGCTTCAATTGCCACCGCCGGCCTCACCACCGGCATCGGCTGCATGTGTCCGGCCCTCGGCGAGGGCCGGGCGGTCGCCACCGCCCTGACATCTCTGGCGCAACAGCCCGACGCCTCCGCCACAATCACCCGGACGCTGTTCGTCGGCCTCGCGATGATCGAATCGACCGCGATCTACTGTTTCGTCGTCTCGATGATTCTCATTTTTGCCAACCCGTTCTGGAATCATGTCATAGCCGGGGTGACCCAAGCGGCCGGAAAGTAAGCCATGCTCATCGATTGGTTCACCGTCGGCGCGCAGGCGCTCAATTTCCTCATCTTGGTGTGGCTGATGAAGCGCTTCCTTTACAAGCCCATCCTCAATGCCATCGACACGCGGGAAAAGTTGATCGCTGCGGAGCTGGCGGGTGCCGTCGCGAAAAAGGCCGAAGCCCAAAAGGACCGCGACGAATTCCAGCACAAAAACGAGGAATTTGACCATCAGCGCGCCGCCCTCATGAGCGAGGCGACGGACGAGGCGAAGGCCGAACGTCAGCGGCTCCTCGACGAAGCGCGCAAGACGGCTGACGCCTTGGGCGCCATGCGACAGGAGGCACTGAAAAGCGACGCCAAAAACCTGAATCAGGCCATCGCCCGCCGGACGCAGGAGGAAGTATTTGCGATCGCCCGCAAGGCCCTGGCCGATCTTGCCACGACGAGCCTGGAAGAACGGATGGGCGAAGTGTTCACCCGGCGCTTGCGGGAGATGGACGGCAAGGCGAAGGAAACGCTTGGAGCGGCCCTCAAAACGACGCGTGGGCCCGCGGTCCTGAGCAGCGCTTTTGATCTGCCACCGGAAGAACGGGCAAAAATCCAAAACGCGATCAACGAAACTTTTTCGGCCGATGTTCATCTTCGCTTCGAGACTGCGCCAGACCTTGTCGGTGGCATCGAACTCAGCGCGAGCGGACAGAAAGTGGCCTGGAGCATCGCGGACTACCTCGCGTCGCTAAAAAAGGGCGTCGGCGAGCTCTTACAGGAGCAGGATAAGCCTGAACCCAAAGCCGATCCCAAACCTGGCGCGAAGACCGCGCCCGAGGCCGAAGTCAAGGCCGGGCCGAAAATGGCAGAGACCAGGACCGCACCCACAAGCACATGAGCGCGGCGCCCGAATCTTTGCAGGGTGTCTTCGACCGCGTGTTCGCTGGAATCGGGCAGGTGCGAGGCGCGTTCGCGCCTCATCTGTCTCCGCACGAGGTCGGCACGATCACGAATGTATCCACAGGCATCGTCCTGGTCTCCGGCCTTCCCAGTGCGGGCTTTGAAGAGCTGCTTGAGTTTCCCGGCGGCGTCTTCGGCATCGCATTCAACGTGGACGAGGACGAAATCGGCGTCGTGCTGCTCGGCGAATACTCTCATCTGCATGCGGGCGATGAGGTCGGGCGCACAGGCCGCGTCATGGATGTGGCCGCAGGCGACGGATTGCTGGGTCGGGTGATCGACCCGCTCGGCCGGCCGCTCGACGCCGGCGGACGGGTGGCCGCCAGCTTGCGCCTGCCGGTCGAACGCCCCGCCGCACACATCATGGACCGCGCGCCCGTGACCGTGCCGCTCCAGACCGGACTCACGGTCGTCGATGCGCTCATTCCCATCGGGCGTGGCCAGCGCGAGTTGATTCTGGGCGACCGCCGAACGGGAAAAACGGCCATTGCGATCGACGCCATCATCAACCAGCGGGACCGGAATGTCGTGTGCGTCTATTGCGCCATTGGACAAAGGGCTTCCGCCGTGGCGAAGGTCGTGGCCAGCCTGCGCGGAAAAGGTGCGATGGACTACACCGTGGTCGTGGTCGCCGAAGGCAACGACGCGCCCGGGCTGTCCTATGTCGCTCCTTACGCCGCAACCAGCATTGCCGAGCATTTTATGGAAGCGGGGCGCGACGTGTTGATCGTCTATGACGATCTTACGCACCACGCCCGCGCATATCGCGAACTTTCCCTCCTGCTCCGCCGGCCGCCCGGACGCGAAGCCTTCCCCGGCGACATCTTCTACATCCATTCGAGGATGCTCGAACGGGCCACGCACCTGAACAAAGCGCGGGGCGGCGGCTCGTTGACCGCGCTTCCCATCATCGAAACGGAGGCCCAGAACATATCCGCTTACATCCCGACCAACCTCATTTCCATCACAGACGGGCAGATTTACCTCTCGCCGTCGCTGTTCGAATTGGGCGTGCTGCCCGCTGTTGATGTCGGCAAATCTGTTTCCCGCGTTGGCGGCAAGGCGCAGCGGGCGGCTTACCGCGCGGTGGCGGGCGATCTCAAGCTCGCCTACGCTCAGTTCGAGGAACTCGAGACCTTTGCCCGCTTCGGGGCCCGCTTGGACGAAGACACCCGCAAGATCATCGAGCATGGCCGCCGCATCCGCGCCTGCCTCAAGCAACCGGAATCTTCCCCGGTGTCCGTGCCCGCGCAGATCGCCGTCCTGCTGGCGTTGACCGGAAACCTCTTCGACCAGGTGCCATTGGAGAAGATGACGGACGCCGGGCACGCCGTGCATGAAGCGGCGGCGAAGATCCCGGCAGAGGTGTGCGCGCGGCTCGAAACCGCCGACAAGTTGAGCGATGAGGATCGCAAGGCGATGATTGAAATCGCGCGCCAGGCGCTCGCCTCCTTCCAACCCAAGCCGGAAGCCAAACCCGGCTCCAAACCAGAAGCGAAGGAGAAGGAGTCGCAATGAGCGATACCACGGCGAGCCTGCGCCGGAAGATCAGCAGCGCCGGAGAACTCCAATCCGTCGTTCGCACGATGAAAGCCCTGGCCGCGTCGAGCATCGTGCAATACGAGAAGTCGGTATCGGCTCTCGGCGACTACAATCGCACAGTTGAGATGGGATTGGGCGTTTGTCTAAGGAAGAGTGGATTGGCTGCGCCGATCACCGCAGCAAAGGGGCGCACCGACGAAGAGCCGGTTGGGGCAGTCGTTTTCGGCTCCGATCAGGGGTTGGTCGGTCAGTTCAACGATGTTGTCGCCGATTTTGCGATCAAGAGCCTCGCAGGCCTGCCCGGCAAACCGCGCGTCTGGGCGGTCGGCGAGCGCGTTTACGCGCGGCTGGCAGACGCTGGTGTGCCGCCCATGGGACTCTTCCCAGTGCCGAATTCCGTCCAAGCCATCACGCCGCTCGTCGGACAGATTCAAATTGAAAGCGAGGCACACCGGGCCAAAGGCGGCTATACGCAGCTCTTTGTGTTCCATAACCGCCCACAATCCGGCGCCCTCTATGAGCCGGTCAGCCAGCGGCTGTTGCCGCTCGATGCGCCATGGGCCCTGGGTTTGGCCAAGATCCCGTGGCCGGCCAAGGCCCTGCCCGAAGTGGTGGGTGGCGGCACGACCACGTTGCGCGCACTCATCCGCGAATACCTTTTCATCTCGTTATTCCGGGCGTGTGCCGAATCTCTCGCGAGCGAGAATGCGAGCCGTCTGGCGGCGATGCAGCGCGCCGACAAAAACATCGATGACTTGCTGGAGACGCTCCACGGCACCTTTCACCGTTTGCGCCAGGGCGGCATCGACGAGGAATTGTTCGACGTGATTTCCGGCTTCGAGGCGCTGTCGGAGGAAAGTGCGCCTCGGAGATCCATGAGCCGGCAGTAGCATCCATGCGAGGAGGGGCATCGCAATCCGAAGAATGAACAAGAAGCACGAGTGCGAAGTAATGGGTGATGTATCCTGTAATCTCATTCAGATACGGCATCTGGGGCATGTCACCACCGCTGAGATGAGGGCGTGCGTTGAAAAAGTTAAGAGATTGCTTCCCGAAATGCGCGTTGGATTCACCTTGCTCACCGATCTCAGCGGCTTGGACTCGATGGAACTGGATTGCGCGGTCGATATTGGCAGAATGATGGATGCATGCAAAGTGAAGGGAATTGGCACCGCGGTGAGGATTATACCGGATCAATCAAAGGATATTGGGTTCAACATTCTAGCCTTGGTGCATTACAGAAGCGGCGTTCGCGTGATCACTTGCCAGAATGCCTCGGAGGCCGAGCGGGCGTTAAGGCCTGAAGGCCGATGAGGTCAGACGCCGCCATATCATCGCCCAGGTGTTTGGCAATGAGGCTCAAAATTGCCCGTGGGCGCAGTCAATCTTGAGACAGACCGGAATTCCTGGACAACGAAGGGCCCGGCCTACATCTGCGCCGGTGCCGCCACAACCCGCCCTTTTGCCCGCTGCCGCAGCGCCTCGTAAATCGGGACATCCCGCAAGGCCTCGGCAATGCCGTAGGCGACAAAACAGCTCACGAGAAGCGGCAGCATGAAATCATATTTGCCAGTCAATTCGATCATGAGGACAATCCCGGTCAAAGGTGCGCGCACGATCGATGTGAGCAGGGCACCCATGCCGAGGACGGCGAATACTTCCGGATGCCCGGCCCAGGCCGGCGCGACTGCGTGGGCAGCAGTGCCCACCGCAAGACCTCCGAGTGCCCCAATGACAAGCAGCGGGGCGAAGATGCCTCCGGCCGAGCCGCATCCATAGCTGATCATCGTGAGGGCAAACCGGGCCGCGACCAGAACGACTACCGCCCGGATGGCGATCCTTCCGGCCAGCGCATGCTCGGTCAGCAAGGCTCCCGAGCCGCTCACCTCAGGATAAATCCACGCCGCCAAGCCGGCCGCGAGGCCGGTCAGTCCGCCAACGACGAAGGACGGCCAGCGTTTCAACCGATCGAAGCAGTCAAGGCTTGTCAGGAGGCATCGGTTGAACAGGACCCCTCCCAGGCCGGCGATGACGCCAACGACCAGGGCGACGGGCAGGGCATTGAGCGAGGGGACAGGCATGCCGTGCAGGCCAAAGACCGGCGTCTCGCCCGTGAGAACGCGGCACACGACGTCGGCCGTGACGGACGCGAGAAAAGCCGCGACGAATATGACCGGCGTAAAGGCGCCGTGCAGTTCCTCGAGCACAAAGACGACTCCGGCCAGAGGCGCGTTGAAGGCCGCCGCAAGGCCGGCTCCCGCTCCGGCGCTGATGAGCGCCTTTCGCTCCCCTTCGCCCGGCTTCACGCGAAACCATTTCGACACCATGAGGCCTGTCGCGCCCCCAATCTGGATCGTCGGCCCTTCGCGTCCCAGCGCAAGGCCGCCGCCGATGCTGGCCAAGCCCCCGAGAAACTTGACCGGCAGGACACGCCGCCAATGAAGCTCTTCCTCTCCGAGAATCACGGACTTGATGTGCGGGATCCCGCTGCCCGACGCTTCCGGAGCGAAACGCCGCACCAGCCACAGGCCCACCCCGCCTCCCCCGGCCCCCAGAATAAGCGCAGCCGACAAGGCCTCCGCAGGAGGCAGACGATGGAGCCAACCGATACGGTGCACCTCCAACCATTGAAGCGCCTCCCGAAAGGCCGATGAAATAAGGCCGGCGACGAGCCCGATGACCAAGGCCTTTGGCAGGATATGGCGGCGTTTGACTTCCTCTTGCTTGAGACCGGATCCCGGATCAGCGCGGAATGGCACACCCGAAAGTAACGGCGCCCGAAACGCCGAGGCAAGCCCAGTGGACTGAAAGCATGCGAGGCACCCATGCTGACGCACATGATGCAACACCATGCGGACGCCTGCGGCGATTATCGCTTTCTTACATACAACCCAATCCCGGCTCCAGAAGAAAGAACCGGATTTTGCCCCAACCTGCGTGCGCGGCGGAAAACTTATGAGGGATGCCGGCCAGCGGGCGCCGGGAGGCTATTTCAATGCGCCAATTTCTGCTGCAAAGAGCTCGCCGGCGCGCGCCTTTGCGTCGGCGAGCGGAATGTCCCCGCGGTCGACTTTCGCCAGAAAGGCCTTTTGTGCGAGGTAATCCTTGTTGCCGACGCCAGCCTTGCTCTGGAGCATGCGCCAGGCCTTCCGGCGCTCGACGGCAAAAAGAACCATTTGCCGGGAGACCGCGTGGTATTGGATCTTTCCGTGCCGTTCGTTGCGGATACAGCAGCCGAAATTGGAGACGAAGCTCCGGTGCGCGGGATCGAAGACGCGGCGGCTGATCACGTCATCCTGGGTGACGAACAGCAGCATGACGTCCAGGGGCATCAGCTTCGCCCCCTCTTCCTCGCTCACCGCGTTCACATGCTTGCGGAACCGGCCTTCGGTGATGGCCCAGTGCGCGACCGTGAAATTGTACTCCTCGCCGGTGCTCGCGAACTTCGTCCTCCACCAGTCGCGGTCCAGGCTCGGATTGCCCTTCAGGTCGAACGATTCCTGGGAAGTCTCGCCTTTCCGCGGATTGAATACGAATTCCGGCATGCCGCGGGCATCGCGGACGAGCTTCGCCTGTTCGGCGCTCATGTTGTCGCCGACCCCGTGTTCCGGCTGGCAAGTCGTGTAGGCCTGGAAAAACGCGGTTCCGCGGTATTCGAGCCCCTCGAGGAGCGCCCGGTAGAGCTTTGCCGCGTTCGCCATCGAGACCTGGGCGACGAAAGGCGAGCCATGGCCGCTCGTGAAGGCCTCGGCGACGTTCTTTTTCTCAATCAGTTTGCCCTGCGAGGCCACGCCGAACTGGTTCATGTCGTAGCCGCCCAGCATCGTGGAGGAGTCGGAGTTTTGGCCCCCGGTGTTTGAATACACCTGGGTGTCGAGCATGAGCATCTTCACGTTCGGGCGGTTCTGGAGGATGACCTTCGACACATTCTGGAAGCCGATGTCGCCCAGCGCTCCGTCGCCGCCCACGACCCAGACCTTGGGCAGCTCGCGGATCTCCAGTTCGGTCATCAGCGCGTCGTCGAGGTGGGTGAGGGTGAAGTACTCCGCTTCGCTCGCGACAGCCTCGGTCCGGTCGAGCAGGGCGTCGGCGAGGCGCTCGGGCACGACGGACCGCCGCGCGTGCGTGAGGATGACCGACTCCGCCATGAGCCAGGAAACGGTGGCGCCGTCCTGGAAAAGCGAATTCATCCAGGGATAAAGATGCGGATTGGAGGGCGGCGTCGAGCCGTAGACCGTGTTGCAGCCGGTGCTGGCGCCCATCATCATGACCGACATCCCGTTGGCGCGCCTGCCGTCGACGGATTGAAGGTCCTTGTGATTGAAGGCGTCCTGCTCGACGACCGCGGCGAGCCCGCCGATGAGCTGTTCGTCGGATATCGCGCCGTGCTCGAGCTCGTAGTCGGCGATGCGCTTTGCGGTGTCGGCGTCGTTTTCCCCGCCCAGGCCGATGATCGCGTGGGCGAAGGTCCTGCGAAACAGGTCGTACTCGGCCTGGCTGCGCGCCCTGAGGGCCTCGAGTCTCGAAAGCCCCTCGGACTTGAGCCGGGCGGCCTTGCCCCGGAGGCGGTCGGCCTTCCGATGGTAGATCGGGCGCATGTAGGCTTCGGTCACGCTGGCCACCGACCGGAGGATGCTTTTCTCGCCGCAGCCGGCGCACGCGCCGTCGCCCGAGACGAGCGCCTCGTAGTTTCGGCGCACCATCAGATGGTTGCGCAGGGCCGCTTCGCGCGATCCCGCCGCGTCCTGGTCGTTGTAAAGCCCGAGGTACTTCTGCGGTGTGTCGGGCAGCAGGCGCGAAAAGGTCTGCGCCGTCGTGAGTTCGGCGTTCAGCTGCTCCGTCTCGCGGGTCATCCTGAGGGCGTCATGATCGCCGCAGACCTGGACGCACTCGCCGCAGCCCTTGCACAGGTCGCTCACGAAGATGGAGAAAAGTCCGCCCGCCCCCGGGGTCTTTTGCTCGAGCGAGCGGAAGATCGCCGGTACGTTGCCGTAGGCGAGGGGCAGGCGGTCGATGATGGCTGTGAATTCGTCCTTCGCCTTGGGCGAAACGTCGGCCAGCGCCGTCACTTCCTCCCGAATGATGTCCTTAAACGGCACCTTTGAACGGGCCTTCACCGCCTCGTTCATCCGCGCCCGGGCGCGCTGTTCGAGCGCGGGGAGCGCCGCCCCGAATTTCAGGCGCTCCGGCCGGTCGGTGACGTAGTTGTTGACGGCTGTCTTGAGAACCGTGGCCACGTCCTGGGCCGTGTTGGGCAGCGCGGTGTCGGGGCAGGCCGTGATGCACTCCATGCATTGCGTGCAGTTTTCGGCGATGTAAACCGGGGTTTCGCGGCGGGCGACGTACTTGGATTGCGTGGCGCCCGTGCCGGCGGCCATGAGGCCGAGGGAGGCGAGGGCTCCGGCCGGCTGGTGGTAGCCGAGGCCGCTGCGAAACTCGGAATCGAACTTGGCCAGCGTTTGAAACGGCGCCCGCGCCGGTTGCGCCGCGGGCATGGGAACCCCGCCGAGTGTCGCCTCACACCCGGACGTGGGGATGAAGTCATGGTCGCCGATCGGCTTGATGGCCGGATTGCGCATTGACGAACGATCGGGGTCGTCGGCGCGCCCGATCTTGATTTCCTGCACGCGCGCGAAGCCCTCGGTCATCACGGTCATGTTCGAGGCGACGACAGACTCGCCGAAGCGGCCGAACTTCTTCTCGTACTGCTTGCGGACTACCTTGTGGAATTGATCCTCGGAGATCCCGAAATTCTGAAGGAACGGAGAGACGCGGAAGAAAGCGCCGAGAAATGAGTTGCCCTGCATGCGCAGCTGCAGCTCGGGCTGGTCCGTCGCCTTCCGGGCGATCTCGAAGCCGGGAAGGATGAAGACTCGGATCGCATTGTCCTGTACGAACTTCCGGTAACGCGCCGGGATGCGTTGCCAAGCCACTTCGGGCGAATCGCCCGATTCCCACACGAGCGAGCCGCCTTTCTTGAGTCCCTCGAGAGGGTTAGTGTGCGTGAACGCCTTTGGGTCGCAGCACAGGACGACGTCGACGTGATTCAGCTCGCAATTCACCTTGATGCGCTGGGGGGCGACCGTGAGGTAGTAGTTGGTGGGCGAGCCCTTCTTTTCCGAGCCGTATTTTGGATTGGCCATCACGTGGATCTTCTCCACGAGCTGCCCGTCGGATTCGTAGGCCGGATTGGCCTCCGAGATGAATTTGCCAAAGTCTCCGATGATGGAGCCGAGATTCTTTCCCGTCGTGATCATGCCCCAGCCGCCGATCGAATGGAAGCGGACGGCGATTGCCTTGTCCGGAAGAAGCGACGGGGTGTCCCTGCTGATGACCGCGTACGGGTGGTTTACGCCGAGCACGAAGTACGTTTCGCCGTCGGCCGCGCTGCGCCCGTCGGCGCGCTTGGTCTGGCCTTCGGAGAACTCGTAGGCTCCAAGCGTGTGTTCCGGCCGGAAATCGCGGGAACCTATGCCGTAGGCTCCGCGGAAAAGGCGCGGCGTTTCGGCGGGGAGGAGCGTGGGAAGGGAGCCGCCGAATTGGGCCGCTTCGTTCGCCTTGCCCAGGGCGACCCGGATGTCGCGGGCCAGCGGGTTGTCGCCGGCCATGCCCTCGTCCGTGCGCTCAAGAATGATGACGTTCTTCTTTCCGCGCAGGGCATTGATGACCGCCGCCTCCGGGAATGGCCGCAGCACGTTGACGTGGATCGAACCGACCCGCGCGTTGCGCTGCTCGCGGAGATAGTCGCACGCGGCCTCGATATTCTCGGCGGCGCAGCCGAGCGAAACGAACACCGTCTCGGCGTCCTCGGTCCTGTATTCGGAAATGAGCCCGTAGAAGCGGCCCGTGAGCCGTCCGAACTCGGAATACGCGTGCTCCAGGAAGCCGAGGATCGGTTCGTTGAAATTGTTCCGGCGGGCGACGACGCCGTTCATATGGTGCTCCTGGTTCTCCACGGGTCCAAGGAGAACGGGATTCTTCAGGTCGATCATCTGCGGCACCCGGCGCCTGCGGGGGCCGAACAATTCGACCTGCGCCGGCGTGGGGCAGTCGATCTGCTCGTCGGGCGCCCCGAGGAATTCCCGCAGAAGTCCGGCTTCGGGCGCCAGGTACGTGCGCTCCGAGTGTGTGGTGAGCATGCCGTCCTGGATGTTCATCCCGGGATTCAGGGACAACTCGTTCGCCTTCCGGAGGATGATCGCCTGGTCGGCGGCCTGCTGCGCGTCCTTTGCGACGACCATGGTCCATCCGGTGTCGAGAGCGGCATAAAAGTCATCGTGGCCGCAATGGACGTTGAGAGCCTGCTTTGTGAGGGCGCGCGCCCCAATCTCGAGCACCATCGTCGAGAATTTCCCGGGCGCGTGGTAGTACTGCTCCATCGCATAAACGATTCCCTGCCCCGAGGTGAAATTCACCGTTCGCCGCCCGGTGACCGCAAAGGCGGTGGCGCCTCCTTGGGCGGCGTGCTCGCCCTCGGTCTCCACGGCGATCTTCTGCCTTCCCCACACATTCAGTTCCCCCTGCGCGTAAGACTGTTGGTAGAGTTCCCCGCCCTCCGTTGAGGGTGTGATGGGATAGAAGACGCCCCCCTCGGTGATGCGGGTCTCGACGTGCTGGGCGACGAGCTGATTGCCGTTGCACGTGACTCGAATGCCGGGATACCGCGGTTTGGCACCGTAAACAGCGGCCTTTTCTGCGGATTTTCGCACTGCCGGGGCGGATGGGCTCATGAAAGGGAGAGGATTCGGTTTTCGACAGGGAAACGGAAATTGTAGAAGATATTTATCATCAAAAGTTTGCTAATCTCATGCGATTCTAGCCCGCGGCTGGGATTAACTCGGGTTTATGCGCGTATTCGTGGTTCACATCAGCGGGAATATACTCGATTTGCGAGAGGATTAGGGAGCCTTACCATGGATTGAAAGGATTGGAATACCACACAATGCAAGCATCAGCCATTCCAGCAAGCGGGGGGTGTCCTAGTTTGCCGAAGATGTGCCCTCTCTCGTCGAGAGTTGTTCGCCTCGGCGCCCAGAGGGCACCCGCCTCGGCTCACCCCTCCGCTGCCGCTCCGGGGCTGAAGCCATCTTCGCGCTGCGCGCTCGTGCCGATGCCCGGATACGCCGTCATGGCCGGCCGCCAAGGGCCGCCGGCTGATGCCGGCCGGATGGCGGCCCAGAGACGTCGTAGAAGGCAGCAATCTCCTCGTGAGGGCACATCTTCGGCAAATTAGGACACTGCCTTGGTGTTGTCCGGCTCGGCTCAAAGTCCCCTGATGGCGTCGGACAGCACTTCGCACGCCCGGTCGATTGCCGATCCCTCGTGCGCGGTGCTCAGGAATGCGGCTTCAAATGCGCTCGGAGCCAGATAGACGCCGCGATCGAGACATGCATGAAAGAAGCGCCGATAAGCCGCAGCGTCCGAGGCGATGGCCGAATCGTAATCCTTCACCGCATTCGGGTTGAAGAAGACTGAAAACATCGAGCCGGCCTGCGGCACCTGGGTGGGAATTCCCCGGGCCCTGGCCGCCGAGAGGACGGCATCCCGCAACTGGGCGCCCATCCTCTCAAGGCGGGCGTACGGGTCGGTTTCCTCCAGGAGGCGCAACGATGCGATTCCCGCGGCGAGAGCGAGGGGATTGCCGCTGAGCGTCCCCGCCTGATAAACGGGCCCGAGCGGCGCGACAAGGTCCATGATCTCGGCCCGCCCGCCAAAGGCGCCGACGGGCAGCCCTCCCCCGATGATCTTCCCGAGGGTCGTGAGGTCCGGGTTGATATTCTCAAGCTCCTGCACGCCGCCCTTGGCGAGTCGGAAGCCGGTCATGACCTCGTCAAAGATCAGGACGGCTCCCTCCCGCGTGCAGGCGGCCCTCAGGTGACTGAGAAAGCCCGGCTGCGCCTTGATGAAACCCAGATTGCCGATGTACGGCTCGACTATGATACAGGCGATCGCCCCTGGATTCGCCGCAAAGGCCGCGTCCACAGCGGAGGGATCGTTGTAGGGGATGACGATCGTCTCCCGCGCAAACGCGGCCGGGATGCCGGCGCTGTCGGGAAACCCGTGGGTGAGGGCTCCGGATCCCGCCTTGATCAGCAGCGAGTCGGAATGACCGTGGTAGCAGCCGGAAAACTTCACGATCTTGTCCCTGTGCGTGAAACCGCGGGCGAGGCGGACCGCCGACATCGTCGCCTCCGTACCGCTGCTGCACATGCGCACTTTCCGTATGGAAGGCACAAACCGCACGATCAGTTCGGCCATCTCGACCTCGTGGGCATTGGGGGTTCCGAAGCTGGTGCCATTTTCCAGGGCCCGCGCGATCGCCTCCCGGATCCGGGGATGATTATGGCCGTGAATCGCCGGTCCCCAAGTGCAGACAAAGTCGATGAGCTCCCGGTCGTCCGCGGTGACGAGCGTCGCCCCGCGGGCCGCCTTGACGAAGAAGGGCGAGCCCCCGACGGACCGGAAGGCGCGGACCGGCGAATTGACCCCGCCCGGGATGAGCTGCAGCGCGCGGGCGAACAGTTGCTCCGATTTGTTCATGGTTAGTCTAGTGTCTCAGAAATACCTGTGCAGTTCCGAGCTGATTTTGACCCTGGGCAAGGCGCAGCGGGGAGGGGTATCCCCAGCGGGGCTATCCCTCCCCGCTGCAACGCAGCCCTGGGACAAAAGCGGCCGGAAATGGATGGGTATTTGTGAGACACTAGACTAGTTGACGTACTTCTGCACGATCGGTATCCGGCGGCCCATGCCGAAGGCCAGCGGGGTGATCTTGAGGCCGGGTGCGGCCTGCTTGCGCTTGTATTCATTGCGGTCGACCTTGCGCACGACCTCGTTGACGACGGACTCGGCGAAACCCTGCGCGATCAGATCGCTGCGGGACAGGCCCTCCTCGACGTATCCCTTGAGGATCGCATCGAGGACCGGGTAGGGCGGCAGGGTGTCCTGGTCGGTCTGGCCGGGCCGCAGCTCCGCGCTCGGCGGCTTGTCGATCGTCGATTGGGGAATCGGGGCCTTGCGGCCGGCCCGGCGTGCGTCCGCATTGATCCAATTCGCGAGCGTATAGACCTGCGTCTTGAACAGGTCGGATATGATGGCGAGCCCGCCGCACATGTCCCCGTACAGGGTGCAGTACCCGACGGCGAGTTCGCTCTTGTTGCCGGTGGCGAGAAGCAGGGCTCCAAACTTGTTTGAAAGCGCCATCATCAGGACGCCGCGGATGCGCGCCTGTATGTTCTCTTCGGTGACATCCGGCCTTCGCCCCGCGAACAGGGGCGCGAGCGCGGCTTCGCAGGAAGCGACGAGCGCGGAGATCGGGATCTCGACAAACGCAAGGCCGAGATTTTCGGCCAGAACCCTTGCATCCTCCCTGGAATGGGGGGAGGAGATGGCGGAGGGCAGCGACACGGCCGTCACGTTTTTCGGCCCCAGCGCGGCCGCGGCAATCGCCCCGACGACGGCCGAATCAATCCCGCCGGAGAGTGCGACCAGCGCGCCGCCGAAGCCGCTCTTCTGCGCGTAATCGCGGAGGCCGATCGTCAGCGCGGCGAATATGTCGGCCATGTCGGATTGCTCGAAGGAGGGCGCCACCTCCCGGACCTGTCTCGCCGCCTCCTCCGGATTGAGATTGGTTTCGACTACTCGTATGTCCTCGGCAAACGCCGCAAGTCCGGTCACGACGTGCCCCGAGGCATCGCTGACGAGGGAGCGCCCGTCAAAGATCAGCTCGTCGTTTCCGCCGACGGCGTTGACATAGGCCACCGGGCAGCCGAGTTCGAATGCCGCGTCGGTGACCAGCGTGCGGCGGACTCCCCCCTTTTCGTTGTGCCAGGGACTCGCCGAGATGTTCACCATGAGGTCGCACCGCTGCTCCGCGAGCTGCTTCACGGGATCGAGCCCGTGGTAGAGCCTTCGCGTGTTGATCATGGGGTGGGTCCAGATGTCCTCGCAGATCGTTATTCCAATCCGGCTTTTCCCATGGAAGACGACCGTGGGCTTGGCCACGGGCTCAAAATACCGGTCCTCGTCGAACACATCATAGGTCGGCAAAAGGCACTTGTGGGCTGCCGAAACGACCTTGCCGCCGTGGCAGAATGCCGCGGTGTTGTAAAAGGGCCGTCCAAGGCCCGAGACATTGGCCTCCACCGTTCCCACGATCGCCGGAACGTTACCCGTCGCCGAAGCTATCTGCCGCAGCGACTCTTCGACATCCGGCACGAAGCGGCGTTTGAAGAGCAGGTCGCGCGGCGGGTATCCGCAGACGACGAGTTCCGGAAATATGACAAGCTCAGCGCCTTGCGCGACAAGGGAGGCGTACGCATCCAGGATCTTCCGGCGGTTGCCGGCGATGTCGCCGACGATTGTATTAATCTGGGCAAGGCCGAGGCGCATGGAAGCTGCAACTGAGGACAATTATCCAATGGCAAGCAAGCTTGCAAGGCCGGCCGGCGTGCGCGTGAATGGAGGGTTTACGATGGAACCGGTGATTTCCCTGATTCTCGCCTCGGCCTCCCCGCGGCGGCGTGAACTCTTGGCGAGACTTGGAGTGGCTTTCGAAGTGATTGCAGCCCAGGTGACGGAGCTCGAGGAGGAGAAGGCCGACCCGCGGATGATGGTCCTTCACAATGCGACCCTGAAGGCGGCTTGGGTGGCCCTTCGCCGGCCGGGAGCCCTCGTCTTGGGCGCGGATACGACCGTCTTCATCGATGGAACGGTGCTCAACAAGCCGAAGAATCACGGCGAGGCGCGCCGGATGCTCGGGCTTTTGTCCGGACGCACCCACACCGTGTTCACCGGAATCGCCGTGAGGCGCGCCGCCGACGGGCTCAGCAGGGCAATGGGCATATCGAGCGAGGTCACGTTCAAGGCCCTGGATGATGCCAAGATCGACAACTACCTCAGCAAGGTCGAGACCCTCGACAAGGCCGGGGCGTACTCCGTGCAGGACCACACCGACCTCATTATTGCCAGTTATAAGGGTTCGTTTACCAATATCATGGGTCTTCCGCTCGAAGAAACGAAACAAATTTTGACGCAATGCGGTCTGCAGGTGTAAGTACCCGCTTCAGTCCTTAGATAATGCCAACGCTTGAGCCGATTCAGTCCCAGGCCGACTTGGGGGAGGCGCCCCGTCGCGCCCTGCCGTGGCTTGCCGATGATTCGGACCGGCGCTCCGTGCAGATCGGACTCGTGGGCACCCTGCTGATCCACGTGATCCTGCTGTTTTTGGCGCCCAAGTTCGTCAACTTCGCCGGGGTCACCCATAATCCGGCTTCGCGGGCGCGGCCCAAGGACCGGAACATCGAGCTGCCGCTCGACATGTTTGTGCCGCCGAGGCCGGCGCAAAAGCAATTGCCGAAGTTTGTGGAGGCGAATCCAAACGCTCCGGAGAACATTCCGGACAAGACCAACAACATCAGCGACCGCAACCAGCAGGTCGCCCAGGAGAAGCCGACTCCGAACGGCAAAAGCGACAGGCCCGCGCTGGAGGGAAAGAAGGATTTCCAATCGACGCAAATCGTTGACGGGCGCCTGGTCGAACCCGACCGGACTCCCCCGGCTCCTCCGCAGGCGACCGCCGCGCCGAAGCCGCCGTCGCCAGCGGCGCCGCGCCGCGAGCAGACTCCGTACTCCGGATTCGACAAGCAGCAGGGCGCCGATGCAAGCGGCTATGCGTCAAACCTGGCCAAGGCTTCCGAAAATCCCAGCGCGGTGCCGCAAAGGATCGACGGCGCAAAGGAGGCGCCGCAGGCGAACACGGGAAGCGCCTTTTCGCCGCAGATCGATCCGAAGCATCCGCAGCCCCGCCAGAACCTCGCGCAGCATGTGCGGCCGGCGATTTTCGCCGAGAACAAGATCGGCACGTCGAACATCGGCCCGATAGCCGTCGATGCGCGATGGAGCAACTACGGCGTCTATCTTCAGCGGCTTCTCGAGTCGGTCCAGATCCAGTGGGAGCGCATCCTGAGCCAGAGCGGCGTTTATCCCAATCCCGGGAGCACGGTGGAGGTCAAGTTTGTCCTGAATGCGAGGGGGGAGATTTCGAAGATTGTCCACGTCACGCCGTCCGCAGGGACCTCGGACGCGGCGACAAGGGCCTGTCCGGCCGCCATCGAGGGTCCGGCGCCCTACGGCCCATGGACCGATGACATGATCGCCATGCTCGGGAACGAGCAGGAGATGACATTTTCGTTCTACTACCAGTGAGCGGATCCGGGGAAGGCTTCTGGGCGGCGCTGCCGTTGGGACGCGGAGTGGTTCTCCTCGCATGCGACTGCAACGGCGTCGCGGCGTTCGCCAAACCCTCCGGGACACTGTCGCACCCCAACAAGCCGGGGGACGAGCCGCGCTCGCTGCTGCGTGCGCCCTATGACTTCGATGGCGAGTACTACGAGCTGGGGCCCCGGGCGGTGGGGCGGCGGGCGGACGATCCGGAATCGCCGGATGCGGATCACACCCGCCGGCGCCTGTGGCTCCTCAACCGCCTCGATTCGGCGACCTCGGGTGTAATCCTGGCCGTTTCGGACGAAGCCCTGGCCACGGTGATCCGCGCCCAATTCAAGAGAAAGCAGATCCAAAAGGCCTACCTTGCGCTGGTGTTCGGAAAGCCCGCCAAGCCGGCCGATCTTTGGCGCGACCGGCTCGCAGTTGAAAAGCAAGGCGGAAGGATCCGGACATCGATGGGCGCAATCCCGGCCGAAAGCCGGATGAGCGTCGTCCGGGGGGGCGAATCCCGGGCGCCCGTGAGCCTCATCCGACTGGAGCCAAGGACCGGCCGAAGCCATCAGCTTCGCGTCCAATGCGCCCGCCGCGGCCTGCCCATCGTGGGCGACAGGACCTACGGCGATTTTGCCCGCAACCGCGAATGGGCGAAAAGGACGGGCGCCAGTCGAATGTTTCTCCATTCGTTTGAAACCCGCTTCAGCTATGAGTTCGGAGGCCGGACCCGCGAATTTGCGGCCCAGGCGCCCGTCCCTCCCGAGTTCGAGGCGTTTCTCTGAGAATTTGAAGTGCATTGGCCCGCCTGGCGCGCTAAGACGCAGCCATGATCCTGCCAAAATCCCATCGGCTCACCCCTGAGCAGCTGTCGGAGGTCACGACGATAGTGACGGAGTTTGGATGCCAGATCCAGCCGATCATCGGGGCGGTGCGGACGATCTATGCGATCGTCGGCGACGAGCGCGACGAGCTGATGATCAACAGGCTGGAAGGTCTGGGCTACATCGAGCGCATCGATCGGATACAGTCGCCATTCAAGCTGATGGATCGGCGCTCGGACCTGGCGACGCACCGGATCAGGATCGGCGGGGCAACCCTGGGTGAGGGGCTTTTCATCATCGCGGGACAGTGCACGATCGACCCGAGGAACCCCCAGTTCTTCCTTGAGACGGCGGCTGCGGTGAAGGAGGCCGGAGCCCACGTGCTGCGCGGGGGGGTGTGGAAGCCGCGCACGAACCCCTACACGTTCCAGGGAGACGTGAAATCGCTCGACATCCTGATGGAGGCCTCGCGCAGCACCGGACTACCCGTCGATGCCGAGGTGATGGACGAATCGCAGGTTCATCTGGCGCTGGATGCAGGCGTGCACATGCTCCAGATCGGGGCGCGCAACGCCCTCAATTATTCGCTCCTCCGGGCGATCGGGCGGGCTGTCGCCGAACGGGACACGGTCATCCTGCTCAAGCGGAGCCTGCACATGGGGCCCATAAACGAGTTCATCTCGGCGGCCGAGTATATCGCCGCGTTTGGCAATCCGAGCGTCATTCTGTGCCCGCGCGGGACCTCGCCGGCGCTGGATGGCTACCGGAACCATCCCGACGAGAGCATCACGCCCCTTCTGAAGGAAAGGACCTGGGCTCCGGTCGTCGTCGATCCGTCGCATTCCGTGGGGAAGGCGGCCTACGTGCAGGCCTGCGCCCTCGCCGCCGTCGCCTATGGAGCCGATGGCCTTTGCATCGAGACGCACGTCTCGCCGAGCCAGGGGATCGGGGACGATCCCAAACAGGCGATCACGCCGAGGGCTCTCACGGAAACGATCAGCCAGGCCAGGCAGATCTGGGCGTTGAAGCACCCGGTTAAGGCCGGCTGACGGGTTTTCGGCTTCTCCTCCGGCGCACGGACTGAGAGGATGGGGCATGCCCACGCCGTCGCTTCGCCTCAAGTCAAACGTCAAGGCGCGCGTCCTTGCCGGGCATCCCTGGGTGTTTGCAAACGAGGTCGAGGAGCTCCTTCCGGGAGATCGGGACGGCGAGGTTGTGGAATGCCGGGACCGGTCGGGACGGCTGCTGGGAACGGGCAGCTACAACAGCCGCTCGCAGATCGTCTGGCGCAGGCTGGGCCGGGAGAAGGTGACCCTGGATGCCGATTTCTTTCGCAGCCGGTTGAAAGAGGCGATCCGGCGCCGGGACGGTGAGATTTGCCGGCTGGTGTGGTCCGAGTCCGACGGGCTCCCGGGCCTTGTCGTCGACCGGTATTCAGACACACTCGTCGTGCAGGTGCAATCGCTCGCGCTCGAGAAGCACGGTGCGCTCATCGGCGACATCCTTGACGAGATCCTGAAACCGGCCGAGATCATCTTCAGAAACGATGCGCCCATCCGGCGGTTCGAGGGCCTGGCGCTGGAAACCCACAGCCGCTCCGGACGCCGCTGGGAACCGCGCTGGGTCCGGATCGACGGATTCGACTACTGGCTGGACCTGGAGCTGGGCCAGAAGACCGGATTTTACCTGGACCAGCGCGAACAGCACGCGGCTGTGGCGGGCTGCGTCCGGCGCCTCGCCGAGGGCGGGCGGCGGCTGAGGGTTCTCGACGCCTTCTGCAATCAGGGACCGTTCGCCCTGCACGCCGCCCGGGCGGGCGCGGCGGAGGTGATGGGGCTCGACAGCGCCGACGATGCGATCGCCGCCGCGCGCCGCAACGCGGAGAAGAACCTCCTTAACGCCTCGTTCATGACGGTCAATGTCTTTGACTGGATGAACGATCGCGCGCGCGATGGGGAAAAACCCTGGGATGTGATCGTCCTGGACCCGCCCCCGTTTGCGAAGTCGAAAGGTTCGCTGGAGGGCGCGCTTCGCGGATACAAGGAGATCAATCTTCGCGCCCTGCAGCATCTGGCCCCGGGCGGAATCCTGGCCACCTACAGCTGCTCGCACCACATGCACGACGCGGAGCTGCGGGGCGTCCTCGCGTCCGCGGCGGCGGACGCCCGGCGGAAGGTGCAGGTGCTCGCCTGGTGTCACCAGCCGCCGGACCATCCGGTGCTGGTGACGATGCCCGAAAGCGAGTATCTGCGCGGCTATATCCTGGCCGTCGAGTGACGGCGGCTCACATCTTTCCGCCGTAGATCGCGCTGGCGCCGAGTTCCTCCTCGATCCGGAGGAGCTGGTTGTACTTTGCGATGCGGTCCGTGCGGCAGAGGGAGCCGGTCTTGATCTGGCCGGCGTTCGTCGCCACGGCGATGTCGGCGATCGTCACGTCCTCGGTCTCGCCGGAGCGGTGCGATATGACGGCCGTGTAATCCGCCTCCATGGCCATTTCAACCGCGTCGAGGGTCTCGGTGAGAGTGCCGATCTGGTTCACCTTGATGAGGATCGAATTGGCGACCCCCAGGTCGATGCCCTTGCGAAGGAACTCGGTGTTGGTGACGAAGACGTCGTCGCCGACCAGTTGCACCTTGTCCCCCATCGCGACGGTCTGCTTCTTCCAGGTATCCCAGTCGTTTTCGGCGCAGCCGTCCTCGATCGAAACGATCGGGTACTTCGCCACAAGCCGCTTGTAGAAGTCGATCATCTGGTCACCCGTGAGCGAGCGATTGTCGGACTTCTTGAAGACGTAGCGTTTCTTTTCCGACACGTAGAATTCGGAGGCCGCCGGGTCGAGCGCAAGGGCGACATCCTTGCCCGGCTTGTATCCGGCGTTCCGGATCGCCAGGACGATCGAGTCCAGGGCGGCTTCGATCGATTCGAGCTTTGGCGCAAAGCCGCCCTCGTCGCCGACCGCCGTGGAAAGGCCCTTTTCCTTCAGCACCTTCTTGAGCGCGTGGAAAACTTCGGAGCCGTAGCGGAGCCCTTCGGCAAAGGATCTGGCTCCTACCGGCATGATCATGAACTCCTGGAAGTCGATCGGGGCATCCGAGTGCGCGCCGCCGTTCATCACGTTCATCATCGGGACCGGCAGGACCTTCGCATTCACTCCGCCGATATACTTGTACAATGGCTGATTGAGCGCCGCGGCTGCGGCCTTCGCGACGGCGAGGGAGACGCCGAGAATCGCGTTGGCCCCGAGTTTTGCCTTGGTCGGCGTGCCGTCCATGGCGATCATGGACCGGTCGATGCCGACCTGATCGCACGCGTCATGGCCGATCAGTGCGGGCGCGATCTGCCCCTTCACATTCGCCACCGCGTTGAGCACGCCCTTGCCTCCGTAGCGTTTCTTGTCGCCATCACGAAGTTCGAGAGCCTCGTTCTCGCCGGTGCTGGCGCCCGAGGGAACGGCCGCGCGGCCGAAGGCGCCGCTGGCGAGCTTGACATCGACCTCGACGGTCGGATTTCCGCGGGAGTCGATGATCTCCCGGGCTGTGATGGCATTGATCGTTGTATTCATGCGGAGGAGGAAAAAAGGAGACGACTGCGAGCCTCAAGTAAAGGGGCGCGGAGGGGCGAGGGAAAGGCGAAATGCCGCCAAGTTGGCAAAGTTTCAGCGCCCGAGGGTGAGAAAGGTGTAGTTCCAGCCGGCACTGGAGCTTTCGCGGCGCTCGATCTCGCGCGGGAAGAGCGGGCGCCAATCCGGAAAATGACGGTCTCCGGAGACCTCGGCATGGATCAGGGTCAGGTGCAGCCAGGCCGCCTGCGGGAGCGAGATTGCCTCGGCGTATATCCGTTCCCCGCCGCAAACGTAGATTTCTCCGGGCAAGGACGACGCCAATTCGAGGGCTGCCGGCAGGGTGGGGCAGACCCTTACGGGGTCCGCGGCCAGGCCGAGGTTCGAGGTGACTACAATCGGCCTGCGGCCATCCCGGGTGGCATGGGGCCAGGTCTCGAAACAGATGCGCCCCAGGACGACGATCTGGCCCTTTGTCTTCTCGCGAAAAAATCGCTGGTCCTCGGGTATGCTCCAGGGGAGGCCCCCGTCGCGCCCGATGACCCTGTTCTCGGCGCACGAGACGATGAGATGGAAGGGCCGCATGCGCGCGGTGTCCAGCGGACGCCTAGGCGGGCACGATAGCGATGCTCTCCACGGCCACCCGCTCGATCGGCGTGCTCTTCTCCCCGCCGCCCGACAGCGTGGGCACTCCGGCTATGCGCTCCAGGACGTCCTCGCCCGCCACGAGCTCGCCAAAGGCTGTGTATTGGCGGTCCAGGAACTTTGCGTCTCCGTGACAGATGAAGAACTGGCTTCCTGCCGAATCCGGATGGGCGGAACGCGCCATCGAGATCACGCCGCGAACGTGCGATTTTACGTTGAATTCAGCCTTCAGCTTGTAGCCCGGTCCGCCCGTGCCCGGCGCGCCGCTGGCCCCCGCCTTTGTGTTCGGGCAGCCGCCCTGGATCATGAAGCCCTTGATGATCCGGTGGAACGCGGTTCCGTCGTAAAAGCCGGAGCGCGCAAGTTTCTTGAAATTCTCGACCGTTTTCGGCGCCACGTCGGGCCAAAAGGCAATCGTCATTTCGCCATAGGATGTCTTGATGACCGCGTTTTCAGCGGGCGTGGTAGTGCTCATGTAGGGACCAGCGAAAACGCGAGGACTGTCGAGTGCAAGTCTTTGGTCAGAACGGTGGTGGTTCATCTTATCTGGGAGGGCCTCGCTCGAGGCCCTCCCAGGTAAAATGCGCCACTGCTGTCAGGTTGGCGGGAATGGCCTGAAGAGCTCTTCGCGGTTGTCCCGGGTCAGCCGGTGAAACTCCTGCTGCGGAAGCGATTCGATGAAGAGCCTTCCGTAGGCCTTCGAGAGGATCCGAGAGTCGAGGATCGTGATCAGGCCGCGATCGGTCCGCGAGCGGATGAGGCGGCCGGCGCCCTGGCGGAATTTCACCAGAGCGTCCGGGAGGGTCATCTCGTTGAACGGATTGCCGCCGTTGTCCCGGATGCGGTCCGCGCGCGCTTCGGTGACAGGATGATCGGGCGGATCAAACGGAAGCCGGGTGATGATGACCTGCGCCAGGGCATCCCCGGGGACATCGACACCGGTCCAGAAGCTGTCGGTGCCAAAGAGAATTGCGTTCCCAAGGGAGCGCATCTGCCGGGCCAGTTCGGTGCGGGACGCTCCCTCGCCCTGCATCAGCAGGCGGCGCCCCGCCTTGGCAACGTCCGCTTCGACCATCGCTGCGATTTCCCGCAGGTCGGCATGGCTCGTGAACAGGACGAGCGAGCCACCGGGGACGCGGAGAGCGCAAAACGATATGTAGTCCGCCAGCGCCTCGAGCGACAAGCGGGCCTCCTGGGGCGAGGGGGGCGGCACGTCGGCCGCGACATACACGCGCATGTTGCGCTCGAAGTCGAAGGGAGAGTGGACGAGCCCGGTTCGGACGTCGACCGCGCCTATGCGACCGGCAAACGGGGCCATCTCGCCGGCGAGCGCCAGGGTGGCGCTCGTGCAGACGACCCCGACTCCGCAGCCGAACAGGTGCCGGCGCAGCTCGGGCGCCACGTCGATGGGGGCGCTGCGCAGCGTGACGATGGTCTGGCGGCGGCCGGACCGCTCGGCCCAATAAACATGCTCCGGATTCGATAGATTCAGCCACTCGCCGGCGCCCGCCTGGATCGCCTTCAACCGCCCCTTTTGCTCGAGCAATTCATCGCGCTCGCGCCCCTCCTCGAGCTGGTCGGCGACGCGGGCCACATGACGCTGGAGAGCGTCGAGCGGGCCGTCCATGAGCGGATCCACAAGCTCCGCCTCGCGCTTCCGCGCGACGGGCCGGGAGGCAAGGAGCTTCGCCTCGACGAGCCCAAAGAACTGCTTTGCGCAGTCCAGCGCCTCCGCAACCAGGCGCTGGGCCTCAAGGCCGCCCAGCTTTCGCAAAAGCCCGCGCTTGGATCGGGGATTATAGAGGATTTTCAGCGATCGATCGACGCCGTAACTGCTCAGGGCGATGCCAAAGTGGTCGGTGGCGACCTCGGGAATCGTGTGGGCCTCGTCCAGCACGACGAAATCGTCCGGGAAGAGCACGCCGCGCCCCTCGGCGGAGGCCGCCTCGGCCCTTGCGCCGCCCGCGTTGATGAGCGCGAACAGCAGGGCATGGTTCACGATGATGAGATTGGCCGCCCGGATTCGGGAGCGCGCCCGCTGGTAAAAGCAGGTCGCCGGGTCGCAGTGCCGCCTGGAACAGGAGGATGAATCGGCATTCACCGCCTCCCACACCTCGGCCCTCGGAGCCGGCTGCATCTCGTGCCTCAATCCCGACGGGGTTGCGTCGGACCAGGCGGCGATCCGCTGCAGCTCGGCGTACTCGCCGTCGTCAAACAGGTTTGCCCGCTCGGAAAGCGCGTGGGCGAGGCGGCTCGTGCAAAGGTAATTGGACTTGCCGAGGAGGACGGCCGACTTGAACGATGCGTAGCCTTCCAGTTCGGGGACGGAGGAAAAAAGGCTCCGGCACAGGGGCAGGTCCTTCGTTTCGAGCTGCTCCTGAAGAGAGATGGTGTGCGTCGAAACGATCAGGGGGCGGCCGGTATCCACCGCGTGAATGATTCCGGGAACCAGATAGGCGAGCGATTTCCCGACTCCGGTTCCGGCCTCGAAAAGAAGGGAGGCGTCGTCCGAGAAGGCCGCGGCGACGGCCCGGGCCATCTGATCCTGCTCGGGACGGTATTCGAGGTCCATGCCGCCGTGCAGCCAGCCCGCCTCGCCAAAGGTCGCGGCCGCAAGCGCGCGCGCGCGCTGCGGTTTGGGCGGAACGCCCGTGCTGTCGTGCAAGCCGATCATGGAATGTATTATGGCCCGGCCCCAAAACAGTTTGGAGCCCGAAAGCGCCAAAGTTGAGAGTGAGTCCGAATATGCAAGCTTCTGGTTTTTAGTGGATTCTCGAACTAAGAATTTGCGCGCGCACGATGCACGCGCTTTTCTGCGGTCTTGTTGAATAATCCGGCAAGATGAATGCGCCCGCCGAAACACCGGCAAAATGGATCGAGGAGTTGACGGATTTCCTCCGCTCCCGCCCCGGCGTAAACGCGGTCAGGATCGATCCGTCGGCACACCGGGTTTCGGTGGCGACGATCGGCCATGTGGACCTGGACGGGCTCGAGGCGGCGCTTGCGGCCACGATTGCCGGCGTCGAAGCGAAACTGTCGGCCCAAAGCGCGGGCCGTGCGCCGATGGGATACCTGCTGCGGCGGGAGGGAAAGGCTGTCGTGGTGGGGCGGGAAACGTGCGAAACCGCCGAAAAACTCTGGCTGTGGCGCGAGATGGAGTGGCCCGAAATCAAGGCGGAGCCGTCGAGGCGGGAACAGGAGTGGAAAACGCTCGCCTGGCTTGCCGCGACGTGCGGAGTTGCCGGTGCGGCGGGCATGCTGACGGGGCGGCTGTTTCCGGCCCTTCCTCTTCTTTCGCGGATGCTTTTCTGCGCCGGTCTTGTCGCCGGCGGCTGGGATGCGGCGATCGACACTTGGAAGAACATCCGCGACCGGGAAATCGACATTCATTTCCTCATGCTGGCCGTGGCCACGGGGGCAGTCTGCATAGGCGCCTGGAGCGAGGCGGTCCTCCTTCTTTTTCTGTTCTCGGCGGCCGGCGCGATGGAGGAATATTCCCTTCATCGAACGCAGCGGGAAGTGGGGGCGCTTCTGAAGAGCTCTCCGAAGAGCGCGAATCTTGTCCTGCCCGATGGCAGCGAGAAGGAGATCGCCGTGGAGGGCCTCCGGGTCGGCCAGAGGGTCCGGGTGAAGCCTGGCGAGGCTTTCGCCGCGGACGGAACGGTGACCAAGGGCCGGAGCGCCAGCGACGAGTCCGCCCTCACCGGCGAGGCGGTTCCCGTTCCGAAGGGCGAAGGAGATCCGGTTTTCAGCGGGACGCTGAATCTGTGGGGATCGGTCGAATTTGACGTGGTCCGTCCGCCCGCCGAGAGCACCCTCCAGAAGGTCATCCGGCTCATTCAGACGGCGCAGAAGCTCAAGGCTCCTAGCGAACGGTTCACCGACAGGTTTGGGACCGGTTACACCTACATCGTGATCGGGGGCGCCGCGGCCATGTTCCTCGCCTGCTGGCTCGGTTTCGGGTTGCCGGCCTTCACGAACTCGGGCGCCACGCGGTCGGCCTTCTACCGGGCGATGACGCTGATGGTCGTGGCCAGCCCGTGCGCGCTGGTTCTTTCGATTCCCTCGGCGATCCTGGCCGCGATCGCCTGGGGAGCGCGGCACGGTGTCCTTTTTCGCGGTGGCGCTGCGATTGAAAAACTGGCCGACATCGACGTCGTGGCGCTCGACAAGACCGGCACCCTTACGACCGGCGAATTGAGTGTCGTCGGATGCGAGAGCTTCCCCGCAGGCAGGGAGCGCGAGGTTCTGGAAATTGCCTTTGCCCTCGAATCGAAATCGCAGCATCCGATCGCGCGGGCGATCGTGCGCCACGCCAAGGCGGAGGGCGTCCGCGCCGTTGAGGTGGAGGAGTTCGAGTCGCTCACAGGGCAGGGATTGCGCGCCCGCGCGGGCAACTCGACGCTGCTTTTGGGGCGCAGGGAACTGCTGGAGGCAGGCCCCCTCGCTGAATGGGCGAAACGGCTGCCGCCTGCCGCCGCGGAGCTTGCGGAGGTGTGGGTGATCGGCCGGGACATTGTCGGACGGGTGCTTCTCAAGGACCAGATCCGCGCCGAGTCCCGCGCCGTGCTCCTGGCCCTGAAGGCGGGCGGCGTCCGCACGATCATGCTTACCGGGGACCGGAGGCACGCGGCCGAGGCGGTCGCGCGAGAATTGGGGCTCGATGAGGTCCGGGCCGGGCTTTCGCCCGAGGACAAGGTGGCGGCGATCCAGTCGCTCCGCGAATCGGGGCACAAGGTCGCCATGGTGGGCGACGGTGTCAACGACGCGCCGAGCCTCGCCGCGGCCGACGTGAGCGTCGCCATGGGCGCCCGGGGCAGCGATGCCGCGCTCGAGCAGGCCGAGGTCATCCTGATGCACGATCGGATCGAGAATTTTCTGGCAGCGCAGCGCCTGAGCCGGCGCGCACGCGCGATCATCCGGCAGAATCTGACGCTCGCGCTCGGGGTCGTCGTCGTGATGGTTGTGGCGACAGCCTTCGGCGCGGTTCCCCTCGCCGTGGGCGTCGGGGCCCACGAGGGAAGCACCGTCGTCGTCTGCCTCAATTCGCTCCGGCTGCTGTTCGGGAAGAATCGTTGAGCACGACCGTGGCGGAACGCTCCGGCGTTTCGCGGGGTGCTGTTGTCAGTCGATGATCCAAACCCAATCGCCGGTCCGCACTTCCTCGAAAACTTCGACGATGTCCAGATTGCGCATGAGGACGCATCCGGCGCTGAAACCCGCGCCGAGCCTGTCTTCCCGGCCTGTGCCGTGAATATAGACATAGCGGTCGTACGTATCTACGTCGCCGCCGCGATTCACGCCCGGCTCCAGTCCGCGCAGCCACAGGATGCGGCTTGTGATGAGATTCAAGCCGGGTTGATCGCCGGCCAGTTCCGAGAAATGCCTCCCCGTGGGCACCCGGGAGTCGAACACCATGCCCGGGGGTTGCCCGGCGCCGATGCGCTCGGCGATCTCGTGCAGGCCTCGCGGAGTCCCGAGGGAATTCTTGAGATTGGACGGCGGGTTGCGGGAAGTGGATACAATGTAACTTCTTACCAATTCCTTGCGGCGATAGAACTGGAGGGTCGCCGCGCCGATCCGGACGAGGAGCAGCCGGTCTGTGGGCTTGATACCGAGCTGCGAACCGATTTTATTCAACGATCCCCACAGAGAATCCATGAGCAAGACGCCATCCTTCATGATCGGTATCGTCGGCGCAACAGGCGCCGTCGGTCAAGAGTTGCTGGAGCTGCTGCACGAGCGGCGCTTTCCGCTCGCGGGGCTGCGGCTCTTCGCCTCGGCCCGGTCGGCGGGCAAGGTCATCGCCTGTGCGGGCCATCGTTACACGATTGAGGAGGCGAAGCCCGGTGTTTTTTCCGACTTGGATCTCGCTTTCTTCGCGACGGAGGGCTCGGTCACCCGGGCACTTGCGCCGGATGCCGTGAAGGCCGGGTGCCTGGTAATTGACAAGAGCTCGGCGTACCGGATGGATCCGACCGTGCCGCTCGTGATGCCTGAAATCAATCCCGAGGCGCTCCGGAACCACGGCGGAATCATCGCAAATCCGAATTGCTCCACGGCCGTGGCGCTGATGGCGCTATGGCCGCTGCACCAGCGCTTCGGCCTCAAGAGCTACATCGCAGCCACCTACCAGTCGGTGTCGGGAACCGGCGCGGATGCGATCGCCGAATTGGAGGGCCAGGTCCAGGCGCACGTGAAGGGCGGCGCGCTCCCGCGCACCGTGTATCCCTATCAGATCGCCTTCAACGTCATACCGCAGGTTGATTCATTCGGAGCGGATGGCTACACGGGCGAGGAGACGAAGATGAGGCAGGAAAGCCGCAAGATCATGGGGCTCCCGGACCTCAAGGTTTCGGCGTCCTGCGTCCGCGTGCCTGTCGTGCGAGCCCATTCCATCGCCATCCATGCGCAATTCGAGCGGCCGGTGAGCGTCGAGGCGGCGCGGGCGGCGATCGCAGACTTCCCGGGAGCTGAGCTGGTCGACGATCCCGCGCGCCGGCAATACCCGACTCCACTCGACTTCAGCCGGAAAGTGAAGTGCGGCGTGGGCCGGATCCGCATCGACTCGGCGCTGGAGAACGGCCTCGCCCTTTGGGTCAGCGGAGACAACCTTTGGAAGGGTGCCGCGTTGAATGCGCTTCAGAATGCCGAGCTGATGGCCCGCGAGGGCCTGTTGCGCCCGAAAGCCGCATTTGCGGCGGTTTGACGGCGGCGTTTTCCGTGCGGACTGGCCTTTTTGCAGGTGGGGTAGCTCAGTGGTTAGAGCAGGGGTTTTACACGCCCAAGGTCGGGGGTTCGAGTCCCTCCCTCACCACCATATTGATGGCAAGCGACTTGCAATAACGGCAGGTGCCTTTGGCATCTCATGGCGGCGCTTGCCGACGACCCTGGGAATTCAATTCTGGAGG
>OBLW0100000588.1_pt1 | contig 30904 bp, 21 predicted proteins | sample 1520161 | NCBI WGS metagenome assembly OBLW01 (sample SAMEA3539309, study PRJEB22396) | soil metagenome | biome: tundra; feature: field; material: soil | place: USA | collected 2010-05 | depth 0.15 m
TGGATAGAGCATCTGACTACGGATCAGAAGGTTAGGGGTTCGACTCCCTTCGGGTGCGCCAGCCTTCGCCCTGCGGGCTTCGGCTGGCGGGGCCAGCCATGGCTCACCGAGGTTCAGGTTCATCTGAAGAACCGTGAAGGCGAAGGCTGTCCGCCATGGCTCCGCGCTGCGGAGCGAAGGAGGACCCTGAACCCTTCGCCCTACGAACTTCCCATCCCGAATCTCGCGCGAATTTCGGCAGCGATCTGCGCAAACTCGGAGTCTTTGGGAAACAGGGCGCGCGCCTCGGCGACAAAGGCAAGGTCGGCGGCGGAGGGTTCGGCAGCCGAGTGCAGCCAAATGTCAGCCATCAGACTGTAGCCGGCAATGCTCGGCGGCGTCATTCGCGAGGCCTTGACGAGCGGATCAAGCGCAAAGGCAGTTTGCATGCCGTCAAGTTTCCCGCTCGGAGCGGCCGGGTGGGCAACAGCGTCCATGAAGCGAAGTCCCGCAAGTTCGCGGTAGGCGGCGGGCCGCTGGACGCCGGCCGCGACCGCAGCCTCGAGAAGTTCGCAAGCCTTCGCGTCGTCGCCAATATCGTGCGCGTAGAGCCCGTAGACCGCCAGGAATGAGGGGTCCCGAATCCGCCTTGCGTCGACGATTATGGGCTGCATCACGACCGTCGGTCCCATCCCGTCGACCTGCCTTGCCGTGCCGGCGGGCGCCGCATTCCCTTCGGAGCCTGTATCCATCGGCAGCCCCAGGTCGCCCCGGTACGCACGGAGCAGCACCTTGCCGGCCTCCCGAAAGAAGACAGCGGCAACCGGCGAATCTGCATCCCGCAGCGCCTCGCCCTTCATGCGAAGCCAGTCGCCGATGATGCGGCCCGCTTCATCGTTGGTCGCCATGCGAAATTGAACACGCGAGGTTCCCTCGCGGGCGGCGATGACGGGCTGTTTGCGTGTAGCCCGGGGCAGGTACTGCGCGAGTTCGGCATCCAGGCGCGCATAGCCGAAACCGAAGCAGCGCCGGAAGAGGTCCTCCGTCGCCGGCTCGCGGGACGCGGCTTCCACAAAACGCCAGAACTTCGCCGTCCAGGTCGGGTTGCCGTGATGCAAAAGAAGCGCCCAGCGGACGAACAGGCTGGATTCGCAGGAACGGAGGTCTGCGGCGCCAGCATCCGCCGGGATGTCGGAGAAGATCCTGTCAAAGGGCAACTTGTCTATGGCGCGCATCGCACCGCCGTCGAGCCTTTGGAGCTTTCCGGTCTCCTCATCGGTGAGCCAGAACTGTGTCCTGCCGACAAACGTCCCATTGTACCAGGGGTGGACGAACCCGCCGACTGCAGTGCCCATGAATCCGAACTTTCCGCATATCCCCTCCTCAAACCATGGCGGAGGAAGTGGCGCATAGTGCCTGAGACGGAAGGACAGGTCCCACCCGTTGAAGACCAGAATATTGCCGTCGGCAATGACCTTGAACAGGTTCGTCTGGCGGGCGAGCGTGTCGTTGTCGGAGCTGAAGTCGTTTGTGGAAAATGTTTCCTTCGGACTAAGCACAGGCAGGAGTTCTCGATGCTTGATTTCGGGGTTGGCGAAGGTCGGTGCGACCGCCAATTCCGGCACACGGACCTCTGCGGGATCCGTGTTGTCGAGTATAAGCGTGCAGGGCGTCGAAAAATGCGCGGTGAGGGTGCTCGGCAGCAATTCGGCCTGCAGGGCAAAGTCTCTCTGGAGGCCAAAAACCCACCATTCGGCCTTCGAGTCGGGCGCCCGCGAGAGAATCTCGACCCCCCGTATGGAGGCATAGTGCCACGGGTGCCTGGGAATTGGAGTCGCCGCGACAATGAAGGGCCCCAGCATGATTGCCGGCTCGATCGACGCCGGGCCCTGGCCATTACAAGCGGTGATGATTGAAATGGCGGCGGCGCATGCGGTAATGGGAAACGCAACGGGGTTCTTCATGGTTCCGCTGCTCCAAATCTTACAGTTGCACACAGACTTAGCCAAGCCTACTGTTTTCCAACGCCAACGATGAAACCCGAGGCGACCCGCACGGGACCTTCCATCCAGCTGCCAGCCACCGTGGCCATCGGATTCACGGGCCACCGCGCGCTCGTCGACGAGGCGATGTGCCGAAAGGCGGTCTTCGGCTTCCTGGATCGGCAGAAGAAATCCGCAGCGGGACTTGTGTACGGGATTTCGTCTGTCGCCGCGGGAGGGGATCTGCTGTTCGCCGAGAGCTGCGTTGAGCTGGCGATACCGCTTCACGTCCTGCTGCCGCTGCCGGTTGAAGAGTTTCGAAAGGACTTTGACGGCCCCGGTTGGTCGCGCGCGGAGCGGGTCCTGGAGAAGGCCGCCTCGGTTGAGGTGACCGAAGGCAGCCCGTCGCGCGAGGAGTGTTACTACGAATGCGGCATAGAAGCCGTCCAGCAATGCCGGCTGCTGCTCGCGCTTTGGGATGGAGGGCCGTCGCGGGGCCTGGGCGGAACGGAAGACGTCGTCTCCTTCGCAAGGGGTCTCGGCAAGCCCGTCGTCTGGATTCACAGCACGACCGGAGAAGTGCGCAAATTCAACGAAAAGACCGAAACGGAACTTTTGGACGATCCCGAGCTCGAGTTCCTGAACCAGCTGCCGGATCCGGATCCGCCCGTGGAAGCGAAGGGCCCCGAGGCCCTGGCCCGGGCATGGTTTCGCAAGGTGGACGGAAGCGCCAGCCGGTTTGCCCCGCAGTTCAGGCGGTTGTCGGCGATTCCAATTCTCTTCACGGCGGCTGCGGCGATAGTCAGCGTGGCCGGGTCCTGGGCGCACGGCTTCGCCACATGGCTGGCGACGGGACTTGGGGTGATGGCTGTCGTCCTGCCGGTGGCCTTGCGGCTCAACAAGCGCCAAGTCCTGTGGGTGCGCACGCGGACCGCGGCCGAGGTCGGACGTTCGGTCATGGCCTTCTGGAGCACGCCCACCCCCTATGAAGCCATTGGTCCGGAGGTTGTCCCCGAACTGTCCGGTGTGCTGATGTCCTTGAATTTCCTGAAGATGCTCGATCGGGGACGGAACGCAGCGTCCCTCGACGAGTTCAAGCGACGTTATCGCCGGGAACGCGTGGCGGACCAGACGCAGTATTTCATCAGGCACGCCGCGCAAGCGGCCTCGCAGGCGCGCCGGTATCGGGCCGCGTCCTGGATTTGCATAGGACTGGCGGCGTCGGCAAACACGTGGATCTTCGTGAATGCGCACATAATCCGGAGCCTGAACTCCGGACCGTGGAAACCCTGGCTGTCCCTGGGCGCGTCCATTGCATTTCAGATCGCGACAATCGCCGGGGCGTTGCTAGCGGTGTATGACTGCAATCGCCGGCGGCAGCGCTATCGGGAAATGCACCGCCAGCTCGAGAATTGGGATGCGCAGCTCGAGGCCTTGCGAACCTGGCCGAGCGTCCTTCGCGTTGCCGGGCAGATTGAGCGGGTCCTGCTCGCCGAGTTGATCGAGTGGCGATCCCTGGTTCGGAATCCAAAGGTGTCGAAGAAATAGCCGCTCAGATACCTTCGGCGCTGCGGCGCATCAGCTCGGCGACATCGCCGGGGCGCCCGGGCGTGTAGCCCTTCAGTGGAATCAGGTGCTCGTGCACGGCGTCGACCAGATCGCACGGATAAGGGAAGAAGGCGTCCTCCACCTCATCGGCCGGCGTGATCCAGTTCCGGGCGCCAACAACCACGGGCGGAGCGTCCAGCTCATCGAAGGCGAACTGCGTGATCTTCGCGGCAAACGTCTGCAGGGCGCTGCCCCGCTCGCAGGCGTCGGAGGCCAGGAGAATCTTTCGCGTCTTTCGGACCGACGCGACCACCTTCTCGAAGTTGAACGGCACGATCGAGCGGGCGTCGATCACCTCGCAAGAGACACCGTGCTTCTCCTCGAGCGTCTTGGCTGCTTCGAGAGCCCGGTACAGGGTTGCGCCTATCGTCAGGATCGTCAGGTCCTTGCCGGCCTTCTTCACATCCGGCTCTCCGATTGGAATCTCGTACCGCCCGACGGGCACGCCGCCGGCGACGAATTCCTCCGGCTGGTCGTAGATGCGCTGGCTCTCAAAGAAGACGACCGGATCGGTGCCCGTGAGGGCGGAGTACATCAGGCCCTTGGCGTCGTAGGGAGTAGCGGGGAAGACCACTTTCAGGCCGGGAATGTGGGCGCACATCGAGGTCCAGTCCTGGCTGTGCTGCGCGCCGTACTTCGAACCGACGGACACGCGAAGGACGACGGGCATCTTGAGCAAGCCTCCGGACATGGATTGCCACTTGGCGAGCTGGTTGAAGATCTCATCGCCCGCCCGGCCCATGAAGTCGCAGTACATCAGCTCGACGAGCGGCCGGCCGCCTTCCAGCGCGTAGCCGACCGCCGTGCCCACGATCGCACCTTCGCTGATGGGCGAATTGAACAGGCGGTGGTAGGGCAGCGCCTCGGTCAGGCCCCTATAGACGGCAAACGCCCCACCCCAGTCCCGGTTCTCCTCCCCGTAGGCGACCAGCGTGGGATCGGCGTAGAATCGGTCGATAATCGCCTCAAAGATTGCGTCCCGGATGGCAACGCACTTCGCCTTGGAAAGGCGGGCCCCTTTCTCATCAAAGGCGCTTCGGCTTCGCGTGGCCAGCTGCTTGACGCGGGGATTTTCCTCGCGGCTGATCAGCGTTTCGGGCGCGCGGCCCGTCTCCAGCGAGTCGATCTTCTGGTTGGAGAACATCGTCCTCTCCAATAGCGAACCCCGTTTCTTCAGGTCGGCGCGCGGGGAGATTTTCTCGTCGATCGCCTTTCGGAAGGCGCGGAAGACAATCTCGTCGCACCGGGCCCTGATCTCGTCGATCTCGCCCTGCGTGCAGACCTTGGCGGCCACCAGGTCGCGCGCGAAGGTCTTCAGCGGATCGACCTGCTGCCATGCCTCGACCTCGGCCTTTTCGCGGTAGCTGCTCGCGTCGGATGGCGAGTGGCCGCTGAAGCGATAGGTGACCGTGTCCAGGAGCACGGGGCCGTCGCCGCTCTCCAGTATCTTTTTCTTGCGCGCGATGGCATCGACCACGGCCAGCGGATTGTACCCGTCAATGCGCTCTGCGTGCATCTGCTGGGGATTGAGGCCGGCCCCGAGCCGGGCCAGGATTCCGAAGCCCATCGTCTCACCCACCGGCTGGCCGCCCATGCCGTAGAAGTTGTTGACGAAATTCATGATGAGCGGCAGTCCGCCGCGGTGCGCCTCGTCCCAGAGGAGCTTGAACTGGTCCATGTTGGCAAAGCAGAGCCCCTCCCAGACCGGTCCGCATCCCGCCGATGCGTCGCCGATGTTGGCGATGACTATGCCCTTCTTCCTGTTGATGTGCTTGAAGAGGGCGGCGCCGACGGCGATGTCGCCCGACCCTCCGACGATGGCGTTGTTGGGATAGACCCCAAGGGGCGGGAAGAATGCGTGCATCGATCCGCCCATCCCCCTGTTCATCCCCGTCTCGCGGCCGAAAATCTCGGCGAGCGCCCCGTACACCAGGTAGTCGATCGCAAGACTGTTGGTCGATCCCTTGGCATCCTTCTCGACAACGCGCAGGCAGTCCCCCCCGAAGTAGCCGCTCATCATCTTCATCAGCGCCGCGTCGTCGAGCTTCTCGATGGCGGACAGCCCCTTGGCCAGGATCTCACCGTGGCTGCGGTGGCTGCCGTAAATGTGGTCGTCCAGGTCGAGCAGGAACGCCTGTCCGACGGCGGACGCTTCCTGTCCGATCGACAGGTGCGCCGGACCGCGATGGTTGTATTCCACGCCCTTGAAGTTTCCGCGCAACTTTATCTCGTTGAGCATGTTCTCGAATGCGCGGATCAGTTCCATGTCGCGCTGAATCCGGACCAGATCCTTGCGGGAAAAGTGGGCCAGCTCTTCCTGGATCGTCCGGCTGTACTGATTGACCGGGATCGGCTGGAATTGAATGGTCGAGCGCTTGCGCGATTCGGCCGGGCTGATCATCTGGCTCTTGGGCATGGCGGGGGTTTTCTCCTATCAGTTGGCTTTGACGGCGGACATCGGCTCCTTTTCCAGGGCCTTGCCGTCGGGATTCAGGACCTCGATGTGATGGCTGGAAAAGAACTCCTCCCACTGGGCATTGGGCGGCTCGTCGGTTACGATGCGCTGGACCTGGGCCCAATCGACAATCTTGAACAGCGACAGCGTGTGGAATTTCGTGTGGTCGATCAGCAGCACCGTCTGGCGGGCATTGTGAACGGCCTGCCGGTACAGGTTGGCGCTCTCGATGTCGGCGGCGGAAAGGCCGAATTCCATGTCGACCCCGTCGGCTCCGATGAAGCACATGTACCCGCGCAGCTGCGACAGCATCGCCATGGCCAGGGGGCCGACGCAATCCAGGCGATCGGGACGGTACTGGCCGCCAAGCATGATCGCGCTGAGGCCGGGCGCGTCCAGCTCCAGCGCAAGGCGGGCGGAGTTGACGATGACGGAAAGATTCCGCCGGCGCTTGAGGAACGGCGACATCTCGAAGCACGTCGTGCCCGAATCGAGGAAAATCAGCTCATCGTCCCCCACGAGGCTGGCCGCCAGCCGTCCGATCACGCGCTTGGCTTCGACATTCCTCTGGGCCTTGGAACGGATCGAATAGTCCGAAGGCCGGCGCAAGGTCGCCCCGCCGTAGACCAGCTCGATCCGGCCCTCTTCGGCCAGAGACTTGAGGTCGCGGCGGACAGTGGCTTCCGAGACGTTCATGCGCTCGGCCAGGTCCCGGGCAGTCGCGTGGCCCTTCTCCAATATGGCGGCCAGGATCTCCTGGCGGCGATGTTGGGAAGGTCCATTCATGGTTTACCAGTTTGACAAGTTACGGCACCATTTCTTACATATTGTCGGTAAATTCAAGCATTTTGTGAAACATTCTGCTTGATCTAAGACATTCTATGACGAAACTACGTCACAAATCCCTCAAGCTCCACTCAACCTTCAGGTGAGACATGCCGAGAATCACACTCCCCCAGATCAAGGACATGCCAACAGGAACGATCCGCCGGTGGCGCAAGAAGGCCGGCGAAGCCGTCAGCAAAGGTGAAGTGATTGTTGAAGTGGAAGGCGAATCCGCGATTGTGGAAATCGAGTCGGCCGTGAGCGGATCGCTGGTCGAAATCCTGGCAACGGAAGGTCAGACCGTTTCCGCGAACGGACCGCTCGCTGTTGTGAACACGGAAGAAGAGAAGGCGGCCCCATCGACCAAGTCCGAGCCTGGGCCGGCCCCAGCCTCGACGGGAAAGCCGGCGGCCGCTCCATCTGCGCCGACCGGGACGGTCATTCCGATCGTGATGCCCAAGGCCGGGCAGTCGATGGAGGAAGGCATGCTGGCCAAGTGGCTTGTCGCGCCCGGCGCACAGATCAAGAAAGGGGACGTCATCTTCGAGATCGAAACCGACAAGGCCAAGATGGAGGTCGAAGCGACGGACGGCGGAAGGCTGTCGCGCATCGTGCTGCCCGATGGGGGCACGATAGGCGTGCTTCAACCCATTGCCTACCTGGCGGACAATGATGCCGATGTCGACGCATTCATCACCTTGCAGGGCGGCGGGGCGGCCCCAACGGCGGCCGCCCCCGCGGTGCCGCGCGAGACGGGTGGCGCTCCCGTATCTCCCGCCCTGCCCGCCAGCCCCGCCATTGTGGAGGATGGCCGCGCCAAGGCATCCCCCGCCGCCCGCAAGATCGCGGGCGCGCGCGGAATCGACCTCACACGGCTGCCGGTCGGCAGCGGTCCCGGCGGGCGGATCATCTCGACGGATGTGCCGTTGATCGCCCCGGCCGCCCTCTCCGCCGCGCCTGTCTCGCCGGGCGGCACGCGGCGGCGGATGAGCCAGATGGCCAAGGCGATCGCCCGGAATCTGTCGCTCTCCAAGCAGACGATCCCGCATTTTTACGTGCGTCTCACGATCAACGCCGAGCCGCTTTTTGCATTCTACCAGGGCGAGAAGGCCAAGTATCCCGTGACCCTCAACGATGTCGTCGTGCTGGCCTGCGCCAAGGCGATCGTGGAATTTCCCGCGTTTCGGAGCCAGGTCGCGGGCGACGAGGTGATTGAGTTTCCTACGGCGAACATAGGCGTGGCCGTGGCGATGGACGAGGGCCTGGTCGTGCCCGTGCTGGCATCCGCCGAGCGGCTCACCCTGGCCAGGATTTCCAGCGAGACCAAACGCATCGCGGCCGCGGCGCGCGCCGGCAAGATCGAGGGAATGGGAACCGGCGTGTTCACCATCACAAACCTGGGGATGTTCGGCGTCGAGGAGTTCGCGGCCATCATCAATCCGCCGGAGTCGGCGATTCTCGCGGTGGGGGCGGCGCGCGAAGCCGTCGTCGCAAAGGACGGCGCCATGCGGGCCGGCCGCGTCATGACCCTGACCCTTAGCGCCGATCACCGCCTGATCAATGGCGCCCAGGCCGCGCGCTTCATGGGAAGGCTGAAGGAAATCCTGGAGTCGCCGGCGGGGCTGGCCTGAACCGGGCGAAAATCACACTAGTCCATGAGCAAACACTTCGACATCGTCGTCATCGGCGGAGGCCCCGGAGGCTACGTGGCGGCGCTCAAGGCCGGCCAAATGGGCGCCAGCACCGCCATTATCGAGAAGGGCCATCTCGGCGGAACCTGCCTGAACAATGGCTGCATCCCCTCCAAGGCGCTGCTCGCGTCCGCGGAGCTGATGCACCACTGCCAGCACTCGGCCGAGCTGGGAATCGAGATTGCGGGAAAGGTCGGCGCCAACTGGACGGCCATTCAGGCCCGCAAGGACGCCATCCTCCAAAACCTGCGCAACGGCGTGAAGGGACTCCTGTCGGCCCGCAAGGTGACGCTATTCCAGGGCCGGGCCACGCTGGCGGGGGCCGGCCAGGTCGCAATTGACCAGAACGGCGCCACGCAGACCATCACCGCCGGAAAGACGATTCTTGCCGTCGGCTCGGTTCCGTCGCGGATACCCGGGTGGCCGGCCGATCCGAACATCGTCTGCACGAGCGACGAGGCGCTGCATTGGAAGACGCTTCCCAGGAAGCTGCTGATCGTCGGAGGAGGAGTTATCGGGTGCGAGTTCGCCTGCATGATGCAGCCGCTGGGTGTGGAGGTGACGATTGTGGAGATGCTGCCCCAGCTTCTGCCGAACATGGATGGGCAGATCGCCGCGCTGCTGACCAAGATATTCAAGAAGCGCGGCATACAGTCGCATGTGGGGACGAAGATCGAGAATCTCACGATCACGGGAGAGAAGGCCGAGGCAAGACTGAGCGACGGCACCACGCTGGAGGCCGACCGCGTGCTCGTGGCCACCGGCCGCAAGCCGAATACCGCGGAGATCGGGCTGTCGAGCGCCGGCTTGGCGGCCGATCGCGGGTTCATCCGCGTCAATGACCGCATGGAAACGTCCGTCATGGATTATTACTGCATCGGAGACGCCAACGGCCGTTGCCTCCTCGCGCACGCGGCGTCGGAACAGGGAGTTGTCGCCGCGGAGAATGCCCTGGGCCACGACCGGTCGGCCGACGCTCCGGTCCCCAGCGCCGTCTACACTTTTCCGGAAATCGCCTCCGTCGGACTGACCGCCGAAGAGGCCCGCGCCCAGGGCCGCCCAATCTCGATCGGGTTTTTCCCCCTTTCGCATCTCGGCAAGGCGATGGCCGTCGCCGACACGGAGGGTTTTGCCAAGGTGATCCGCGACCGCCAAAGCGGCCGGTTGCTGGGCGTGCATATGATCGGCCACAACGTGACCGAGTGCATCGGCTCGGCGACGGCGCTGATGCAGAAGAAGGCCAGTTTGCAGGACGTGGCGGAGACGATTTTCGCGCATCCGACCATTTCCGAGTCGATCAAGGAGGCGGCGGAAGACGCGCTGTCCGCCGGCTTGCACCTGCCGCCGCGAAAGGTGCTTCGGCTTGCGGGCACCGTGGCCTGACGTAGTCTGATCCAGCAGAAACAACATGGCCATCCAGGATGTTCTCACCCAACTCAAGCGGCTCGGAACAGCAGCCGCCCCAGACTCATCCCCGGGGTTTGACGCCCGGATCAATGCGCATATTCACCTGCCTCCGAATTTTTCGGCGTTTGAAACCGTCGGACAGGCGGTCGATCTTGCCAGCCGCCAGCGCATAGGGGTTCTTGGAGCGAGCAACTACTACGATTACGAGGTCTATGGCGATTTTGGCGCGCTGGCTCTGGGAAACGGCATTTACCCGTTGTTCGGGCTGGAGATCATCGCGATGTCCGAATCGCTTCGCCTCGCCGGAGTGAAGGTCAACGACCCCGGAAACCCCGGGAAGATCTACATCTGCGGCAAGGCGATCACGCGATTCGATCCGATGGGCGCCGAGGCGGCGCGGCTTCTGGGGGTGATCCGGAGCAACGATTCGCGCAGGATGGCGGCGATGACCGCGCGCCTGGCCGAGGTATTCAAACGAAATGGCGTCGAACCGGGGCTCGATTCCAACGCCGTCATCGATCGGGTCGTCCGCAGGCACCGTTGCCCGCGCAACCGCGTCCATCTGCAGGAGCGGCACGTCTGCCAGGCCTTCCAGGAGCGGTTCTTTGAACTGGTCGCCAGCGACAACCGCGCCGCGAAGTTGGCGGAAATCTTCGGGACTGCGGCGAAGAGCCGGCCGGATGACGCCGTGGGCATCCAGAATGAAATCCGCTCGCACCTGATGAAGGCCGGCAAGCCCGCGTTTGTGGAGGAGTCGTTCCTCAGCCTTGAGGATGCCTACCGGCTGATCTGCGAACTGGGAGGCATTCCCTGCTATCCGATTCTGGCCGACGGGCAGAATCCAATGAGCGCATTCGAGGCCCCCGTGGAAAAACTGATTGAGAATCTCCGGTCGGCCGGAGTCTGGATGGCGGAATTCATCCCGTCGCGAAACACGGTGGAAACGGTCGAGAAATACGTTCCCGCCCTCCGGGCGGCCGGCATTGTTGTGACCGCGGGCACCGAGCACAATACGCTCGACCTGTCGCCGATGGAACCGGCCTGCCTCAGGAGCCAGCCGGTTCCGCCTGCGATCATGTCGATCTTCCGCGAAGGCGCCTGCGTGGCGGCGGCGCATCAGCAATTGATGCTGAACGGCCGATGCGGACTCACGGACGAACAGGGCCGGTTGAACCCGGAGTTCACGACCGCCGATTCGCGCATCAGGGAACTGGCGCGCATCGGCGCGGCAGCCATCGCCCAGGTTCACACGCGCTGAACCGGGTCAGCCTTCCCGCCCAACCGGAATCGAATCAATGACGGCGACACAAGCACACCCCACCCCGTTCCAGTCCGGCGATATCGACGCCCTGATCGCGGTCTCGCGCCACTACGGGAGCGACGCGGAGTTCTGCCTCGCCGGCGGAGGCAACACATCCCTCAAGGCAGGCGATCGGCTGCTGGTCAAGGCCAGCGGATTTTCCCTGGCAACGATCACCCTCGACGGCTTCGTGGAGATGGATCGACGGGCGCTTTCCGCCCTGCTGGCCAGCGAATTGCCGGCCGAATCCAACGCCCGCGAGGAGGCGTTCAAGCAGGCGGTCATGGCCGCAAGGGTTTTCCCCGGAAAAGGCCAGCGCCCGTCCGTCGAATGCGTCCTTCACAGCCTCCTGCCCCGCCCGCTGGTGGTGCACAGCCATTCCACGTACGTGAACATGATCACGTGCGCGAATGGAGGCGAGTCGCTGGCGAAAAAGCTGTTCGGCCGGGACGTATTGTGGATTCCGTATGTCGATCCCGGCTACATCCTGGCGAGGACGCTGGACGAATTGCTCCGGCAATACGCAAAGTCAACCGGCCGAGATTGCCCGACAGCGGTGTTCATGCAAAACCACGGTCTCATCATCTGCGGCAACACGGCCCGGGAGATTCACGAGCAGACCGCGCAGATAGTCGGCACAATCCGCCGGCATCTGGATTCCACCCCCTGCCCCGCCCCGTTTGGGCCGGTTTCCCAATTGAGCGAGGCACCGGCGCGCGGGCTCGTCCTGCAGATCGGCCCGGCGCTGCGCGGTTTGCTGGGGGGAGCGGATGCGCTGAAGATTGTCACTTTCCGCGACGGCGACGAGGCCATGAGCCTGGCGGGCGGCAGCGGCGGCCAGGCCTTCGTGTCGGCCGGTCCGATCACTCCCGACCAGATCGTCTACTGCACATCTTTCCCGCTCTGGTTTGAACCCGTCGAAGGCGAGCCTGTCGCGCAATGCGCGGGCCGGCTCAAGGCGGCGGCCGCCGAGCACCAGGCCAAACGCCGATCCCCGCCGGGGATTGTCTTTGTGAAGGGCCTGGGAATGTTCTCGGCCGGAAACGATTTTGCGGCGGCGGACGTGGCCGGAAGGGTTTACCTCGACGCAATCAAGGTGATGAGCGGCGCGCAAAGGCTGGGAGGCGTTCATCCGCTCGCGATCGAGCAGTATCGATTCATCGAGAATTGGGAGGTCGAGTCCTATCGGAAGAAGGTCTCCACCGCCTCTTCCGCCGCCGGCCGGGCGGTCGGTAAGGTCGCGTTGGTGACGGGCGCGGCGCAGGGCTTTGGATTCGAGATCTCGCAGGACCTGGCCGCACAGGGCGCCCACGTGGTGCTGACGGACATGAATGTCGCGGGCGTGAAGAAGGCCGCAGACGAGATCGCCTCCCGTGCCGGCACCGGCCGGGCGATCGGGCTGGCGGTCAATGTCACGGAAGGAGCGTCGGTTGAGGAGGCGATGTACCAGGCCGTGCGGGTCTTTGGCGGATTTGACCTGCTGGTCTCCAACGCCGGAGTGCTGCGGGCGGGCAGCGTCAAGACCCAGCCCGAGCGCGAGTTCGACATGGTCACAGCCGTGAATTACAAGGGATACTTCGTCTGCGTGAAGGTCGCCTCCCAGATCCTGGCCACCCAGCATTTGGCCAGGCCCGATGCCTGGAGCGACATCATCCAGATCAATTCCAAGAGCGGTCTGGTCGGATCCAATCGCAACGGGGCGTACGCCGGCAGCAAGTTCGGGGGCATCGGCCTGACCCAGTCGTTCGCGCTGGAACTGGTTACGGATGGAATCAAGGTCAACTCCATATGCCCCGGCAATTTCTTTGACGGACCGCTTTGGAGCGATCCGGACAACGGGCTCTTTGTGCAGTACCTGCGAAGCGGCAAGGTGCCGGGGGCCAAGACCATTGAGGATGTGAAAAGATCGTATGAATCCAAGGTGCCGATGAACCGCGGCTGCACGACGGCCGACGTCATGAAGGCGATCTATTATCTCATCGACCAGAAATACGAGACCGGCCAGGCGGTCCCCGTGACCGGCGGACAGGTGATGTTAAGCTGAGCCGTGAGTAGCAAAGAGACAGACCCCATGACCACGAATACAGGAATTCCCAGCACGCAGCACGCCATCCAGCTCGTCGGCCCCGGCCAGTTGAGGGTGAATCCCGCCAAGGCGGTCGCCCAACCGGGCCCGCACCAGATCCTGGCCAGGGTGGAATGCGTGGGCTTGTGCTTCTCAGACCTCAAGCTGCTCAAGCAATTCTCGGAGCATGCGCGCAAGAGCGAGATCACCTCCGGATTGGGTGCGGACGTGCTTCGGGAGATTCCCAGCTACGTTCCCGGCGACAAGCCCACCGTGCCCGGCCATGAGGTCACCTGCCGGATCGTCGCGGTCGGGAACCAGGTTTCGCATTACAAGGTGGGCGAGCGATGTCTGGTCCAGACGGATTACCGCGATCTGCCCACGGCAAATTCCAATGCCGCCTTCGGGTACAATTTTGAAGGCGGGCTGCAGGAATACGTGCTGATGGACGAGCGCGTGGTGATTGATCACAGCGGCGAACGGTTTCTGATTTCGGCTCCGGAAAACCTCAGCGCCTCGTCCATCGCGCTGGTCGAACCCTGGGCCTGCGTGGAGGATTCGTACGTGAACGCGGAGCGCCAGTCGCTGAAAGCCGGCGGCCGGCTCCTGATCGTGGCCGACGCCGGGCATTCGATTGAAGGATTGGGCGATCTCGTCGCCCGGCATACCCCTGCGGCCATCACGGCGATCGTCGCGGAGGAATCGCAGAAGGCTGCTTTGAAGCCGGTGAAACCGGCCGCGTCCTTCGCGGGCGATCTGGCCGCCCTGCCCGGCGCGGAATTTGACGACATTGTGTATTTCGGTTCCCGCAAGGAGACGATCGAACTCCTCAACGACAGGCTGGCACCGAGGGCGTTGTTCAACCTCGTCCTGGGCGGCGGGAAGATCGGCCGGCCGGTCTCCGTTGGAATCGGACGCGTCCATTACGGGATGACCCGCTGGATCGGCACCCTTGGCGTCAGCGCCGCCGAATCATACAGGCATATTCCTGCGACCGGAGAAATCCGGCCGGGTGAATCCATCCTCGTGATCGGCGCCGGCGGACCGATGGGCCAAATGCACGTCATACGCACGGCCTGCTCCGGCATCCAAGACGTGTCGATTGTCGGAACCGACGTCGACGACGCGCGCATCGAGTCGCTCTCCAGGAAGGCCGAGCCGCTGGCCAAGGCCAATCGCGTGGCCCTGAAGCTCGTGAATTCCCAGAGGCATCCGGTGACCGACAAGTTCAGCTACTTCGCCCTGATGGCGCCGGTCGGAGCGCTGGTCGCCAACAGTGTCCGGGACAGCAAGCCCGGATGCCTGATCAACATCTTTGCGGGAATTCCCGCTCCGACCCGGCAGGATCTTGACCTGGACACCTACATCGCCAACCGCTGCTACATGTTCGGCACAAGCGGATCGGTCATCCGCGACATGAAGATCGTGCTGCAGAAGGTGATCGATCGGCAGCTGGATACCAACCGTTCGGTCGATGCAATTTCCGGGATCGCCGGGGCCGCGGACGGAATTGCCGCCGTCGAGAACCGCACGCTGGCGGGGAAGATCGTCGTCTACCCCATGCTGCACGATGTGGGATTGATTCCCCTTTCGGAGCTGCCGGGGCGCTATCCGACCGTGGCTGCCAAGCTTGAAGGCGGGGCCTGGTGCCTTGCGGCGGAACAGGAGCTTCTAAAGGTGGCGGCCCACGATGGCCGGCCGAAACATTGATGCACGCACGACGGCATCGGTCGCTGAACCTGGCATCCTAGCGACTTCAACGAGCACCCGTAGCTCAATTGGATAGAGCATCTGACTTCGGATCAGAGGGTTGGGGGTTCAAGTCCCTCCGGGTGCGCCAGCCTTCGCCCTTCGGGCTTCGGCTGGCAGGGCCCCGCCAGCGACGGGAAAAGCGGTGCCTCGGGATAATGGCCGCTTGGTGGGTAAGGACCCTATGGTTGCAGTTGCAGCTAGGTGCTATCTTGCGACCATGGGTTTACTCTTACTTATCCTTGTCCTGCTTGTTTTGTTCGGCGGCGGCGGTTTCTACCTAGGAGGGCCCGTCATCGGCGGAGGGGCAGTTGGCCTGATTCTGTTGATCTGTCTCATCGTCTTTTTGATGGGCGGATTTCGTTCGAAAAGCTAGCAGGACAACGCCGCTGCGCGGCGGTCCTGGCACTCGCTGTCAGGTATTACGTTCCAGGCGGAGAAAACCTCCGGCCTCCAGAATTGAATTCGGGCTTCCCGGCGATTCCAGGATTTCAACACGGGAGGCCGGGGTCCTCTCTCCCCATTCATTTCCGTTTGGCTGCGAGGGTCTGGTTTGCCGTGTTTTCCTTAACCGCGGCAATCATTTCGTCCATGCCCTCCTTGATTTCGCCCACCTGGGGATGCACTTCCTTGATGAGGTCGTGTTCGACCTTGGAAAGCTTCTCAATCCGGCGCCCTTGTTCGCGCAGCTGGTCCATCAAGCGATTCTGTTTGGCGGAAATCCGCCCCATCCACCAAAAGCAAATTCCCCAGCACGCGACACCGACTATCGACATCCAAAATGCCGCGTTTCTTTGGTCCATGCGCATCCATCTTGGGCGGAAGCGGCCGCGCCACAACATCGCGACCGGTAGGCAAACACCCCAGTGCATCGCCACGGCCTTTGTTTGCACCCCGGGGAGCCAAAAAGCAGCCTTGGCTGGCATGAATATCATTCCTGCTCTTCCGATCCTGGCTTAAGTCTGGCGATCGATCCGCCAGAATCGAGACTCGGTCGGCAAGAATAACCTCAGATTACTCCAACATGACAGACATAAACCCACCTCCCCCCCCCAAGAGTTCCCTCCCGTGGATTGCCGCGGTCATTCTCGCAGTCGCCCTCGTCGTTGTCGCCATGGTCTACGGCGGCAAGGTGCGCGACCTGAACACCACCGTCGCAAACCTCCAGGCTCAAGTTGACGAAGCCAAGGGCCAGACCGTCCAAGTGCAGACGCAATTGGATCAGGCCAAGAAGGACTCGGCCCAGTCCCAAACACAGTTGGACCAGGCCAAGGTGGCCTCGTCGCAATTGCAGGCGCAGGTCGACCAAGCCAAGGCCGATTCCGCCAAGTTGCAGGCGCAGTTGGGCCAGGCCAAGACCCAGTTGCAGGCAAAATCCGATCAAGCCCAGAAAGATTCCGCCGACCTGCAGGCGCAGGCAGACCAGGCCAAGAAGGGAGCGGCCCAACTCCAGGCGCAGTTGAATCAAGCGAAGGCAGATTCGACGCTATTGGAAGCACAAGCTAAGGATGCGACGGCAAAGATCTCCGACCTGCAGACGAAATTGGACCAGGCCCAAGCCAAGATCGCACAACTGCAGGCGCCGCCCAAGAAGCACTAGTGACATTTCCTGGCAGCCAGGCTGCCAGCGTCCTCTATCCCACCTCCAGCTGGGAATTATTCCGCATCCAACGGCCTTGTTCGGATGGCGGCTGGCGTGTTGTTTGCGCACCCCGGGGCCTCGACTCTTCCGGGGTTGCGCACCCTCACGGCGTTTCCGCAGGAACCACCATCCGAAGGCTGCCCGCGCGCACCGCTATTTCGATGGTGGCCGCCTCGGCATGGCATTCTCCGTCGGTGTGAATCCACCCGGGCTCGGGGCGTTCGATGGTGAAACTGGAACCTCGAAGGTGGCGGATGAGGGAGCTGCGGTCGAGGCTGCCGAAGAACATCCGGGCTGCGAGGAGCGACCCGCCGATCACTCCGGTCGGCCCAACAGCCACGAGATCAAGCAGTCCATCGTCGACCCGCGCGCCCGGAGCAATGATCGCGCCGGAGCCATATTGGTCGGAATTGGCGACCGTGATCAACAATGCCTCGATCGTCTGGCGATTGAGGCCGGTGTCGACGCAGCACCGCTCGCTCCGCCGTTCGGCAAATGCGCCGAAAACCGCGCCGACGTAGGCGGGCAGTCCGCGCCCTGCGACTCGGCGATAGCGCCGGCTGACTTCGGCATCCAGGCCGAGGCCCATGGCGTTGAAGAAAGGCCGGCCGTTGGCCATGCCAGTGTCGATCGCCGCGATGCGGGCGCCGGCATCCGCCGCCAGCATCAGCGCCGGAAGAGGGGCGGCGGGCAAACCGAGGTGCCGGGCAAGTCCATTGCCCGAACCGCAGGGCACGAGCCCCAGCGCCACAGGGCCGCCGACCAGCGCCTGGCCGACTTCGTTCATGGTGCCGTCTCCGCCGACGGCCACAACCCGCGTGCAACCAGCCGCCACGGCCCTGCGGGCGAGATCGGTGGCATCGCCGGGCCCGGCTGTCACGGACAATTCGGCATCGAGGGGATGCGCTGCAACAAAGTCGCGAAGCAGGGAAAGCAATTGCGCATTCCGACGGCGGGGCCCGGATCGCGGATTGAAGATAAGATGGATTTTCACGGCCTTGGGACGAAGATCGGCAATGGCTCGATAGTCACTGGGACACATACCCCTACACTGACTCCGCGGAATGGTAAACCCATTACCTAGAGGGGCTCCCCCGCATTGGCGGACGGCGCGGGGACCCGCGTTCCGTGGCAGGTGGCCCCCGGCAACCGGTCTCCAGCGTCCGCACAGGCCCGGGCTTGCCTTGCCTTGGGCTACCCTTCAAACGTTGGGACGGAAATCACCTCCCGGGGCCGGACCGCCCCGGCTCGCTTCTTTGAAGTTTATCATCGAACAGATCCCCTGACGGCCCCCATGACAGCCAACCCAATCGAAATCGTTTCGTTGTCCCGCAACGCGCGGGATGTGCTCCGTTTCCTTAAGGTAAGTTACGGCATATACCGCCATGATCCCTATTGGGTGGCGCCGCTATTGATGGACCTGAAGAAGGTCTTCACCGATGAGAATCCCCTGTTTGAGCATGCGGAGGCGGCGCTGTGGGTGGCGACCCAAAACGGCCGGGATGTGGGGCGCATCGCGGGAATCATCGACCGGAACCACAATCGTGTACAGAAGGACAACGCTGCATTCTTCGGGTTTTTCGAGTGCGTGAACGACGGGGAGGTGAGCCGGCGCCTCTTTAAGGAAGTGATGGATTGGGCGAAGAACCGTGGAATGACGCGCGTCCTTGGGCCCATGAATCCGACGACGAACGACGAGTGCGGGCTGCTGATCGAGGGCTTTGATTCCTCGCCCGTCTTCATGATGACCTATAACCCCCGTTATTACGTCGACCTCGTGAATGCGGAGGGTTTTCGCAAGGCGAAGGACCTGCTGGCTTACAAGATGGAAGTCGCCAAGGCCCCGTTCGACCGACTGGCGCGGATTGCCGAAATAACCCGCCGGAGGGTCCCGGAAGTGACCTTCACGCCCATTCGCCGGGGCACGCTCGAGCGGGACCTGGGGAAGGTCAAGGAAGTGTACAACGCAGCGTGGCAGGACAACTGGGGATTCGTCCCGATGACGGACGCCGAAATCGACTTCATGGCCGGACGGTTGAAACCGCTCCTGCTTGAGAATTTGCTTTGGGTGGCGGAGACGCCGACGGAGGCCGTGGGATTCCTGCTGGCACTGCCGGATTTCAACGCGGCGCTCAAGCCGCTGCGCGGACGGTTGTTGACGCCCAGGCTGCTCGGTTTTCTGCCCTACGTGCTGGGCTGGAGACAGCCGCCGTGGTGCCGGGCCATTACGCTGGGCGTGAAGGAAAAATATCGGAATCGCGGCATAGAGGCCGTGATGCTCACGGAGAGTTTCAAGGCCGCGTTCAAGGCCGGATTCAAATATGCCGAGGGTTCGTGGATTCTCGAGGACAATGTGATGATGCGACGGTTGCTCGAGACTTTCGGCGGGGAGGCCTATAAGACCTACAGGCTCTACGAGCGGGCGCTCTGAGGACTTCGGAAACGCACAGAGGTCCGCGGCTTGCCCGGCGTCCGATTATGGCGCGGCCGGTCCGCGCGGCGGCAACTTGCCGCCGGACGAGCTTCTGAACCGGAAGTAGAGCAGGTTGCCGACGGGAATCAGAACCGCCGCCGCCAGGGCTCCGGCAACGACGTCCGCGACGTAGTGATAGCGGCAGTAGACCGTCGCGGCGCACAGCAATATCACGGCAACAAGGTGCGGCCAGCGGATCCGCCGCAGATACTGAAACGAGAAGTAGACCGTGGCGATGGCGACGGCGACATGGCTGCTGGGAACGGCAGCCCCCGGCGCTTCGAATCTCTGATAGATCCAGGCCATGATGCGGAAAAAAGGTCCGGACTGAACCGCGGCCGGAAAGACCGGCGCGTTTGCCGGCACGATTTCGGCGGGAAACGGGTAGTCCCCGAACTCCCGGAAGAAGATGCGCGGCCCGATGACCGGGGTGAAGATGTAGATGAGGTAGCAAACGTAGAACATGAACGAGATGACCGAGAGGTAGTGGAAAAACTGGCCGCGGTTCCGGCAGAAGAGAGCCAAGCCGGTGCCCGCGACCATCAGGTAGTAGGAGAGATAGGCCGCGTACAGGAGTTCGCTCACCGCCGGGTAAGGCAGCCAATCCATGAGGGCGAGGCTGGGCTGCAGGCCGAAGACGCGGGCTTCAAGACGCATCAGGGATGGATCGAGGAATCCGGAGACAAACAGGTGGTTCAGCCTTCCCGTCTCGCAGTAGAGGGGTGTGAAGAGCAGCACCGGGTAGAAGGCGCGGAAAAACCCGAGAACGCGGATGTCCGGGCGCGCCGCATGGAATCGGATCAGTACGTGGATGAACCCGATGCCGGCCGCGTGGGCCATCAGCAAGAGCGGCCAATATGGAATGGCGCGGCCATGCCAGCCGAGAACGATCAGGCCCACCAATGCCAGATAGCATTGGGTGGCATAATCAACGAACGTGGTTCGCCGGCTCTCGGTCACAGCCATCCTTGCCGGCGATACCAGGCCAGGGTTTCGGCGATTCCTTCCTTCAGGCCGGTCGCGCAGGAGAAACCCAATTCCTGCAGCAGAAGGCCCGGATCGCAGACCCAGCCCGGTGCGCGCAATTCGGCGTACTTTTGCCGGCTCAGCACGCTCGGCTTGCCCGTCAGCCGCGAAGCGAATTCCTGCAAAGCGCACAAGGGCCACATCGCCGCGGTCGGCAGCGGGAGCAGCAGGGTCCGTTTCTTCATCTGCGAGGCGATTTCCCCGCCCATGCGGCCCGCAGTTGCGACTTCAGGCGAAGCAATGTAAAACGTCTTCCCGGCCGCGGACGGCGGAGTCAGGCAGGCCGCAACGGCCTCGGCCAGGTCCTTCACAAAAACAAAGCTCAGCGCCATCCGATCGCCCCCGATGCGGGGCAGGACATGCACCTTGATCGCCTTGAACAGGGGCAGGAACGCGGTGTCACGCGGCCCGTACACGGCGGAGGGCCGCAGAATCACATAGTCGGATTGACAGGCGCTTCGGACTTCCTGTTCTCCGCCCAGCTTGCTCCTGCCGTAGTCGGAGACGGGATGCGGCTCGTCGCATTCCCGCGCCGGTTTGCGCGCGGGCGCGGGTCCGCCCGCCGACAGGCTGGATATTTGGATCAGCCGTTGGATCCGCCCCTCCTGGCGGTTGACGGCCTCGACGATATTCCGCGTGCCCAGCTGATTCGCCTCGTAAAACTCCGAGACGCGCAGCGCCTTGGTGCAGCCTGCGCAATGCACCACGTGGGTGACGTCGCGCAGGGCGGCGTCGAGGCTTTCCGGGTCGCCGATGGCGCCGATCCTCAGGTCGACGCGACGCAGATGGTCGGCAATGAACCGCCTGTCGCTGGACGGGCGGAGCAGCACTGCGGCCGCAATGCCGCGGGTGCGAAGACTGTCCAGGACATGGCTGCCTACGAAACCGCTCGCTCCTGTGACCAGGACCTTCATGGCCCAGTCGGGGAGGAATTTCCCGCCGTGGGCCTGCACCGGATTCCGGGAGGCGCCTTGACCGGCTTCACAGATGACCAAGCTCTTTGCCCACCTTGCTGAATTTATCCAGCGCGAAATCAATCTGGCTGTCGGTATGCGTCGCCATGAGGCTGACCCGCAGCAGTTCCTCGCCCGGCGGCACTCCCGGCGTTACGACCGGGTTTACGAACACGCCTTCCTCCTCCAGCCGCTTGGTGAACATGAACGCCAGTGTCGTATCCCTGCAGTACACGGGAAGGATCGGGGTCGTCGAAACGCCGAGATCAAACCCCAGCGAAATCAAGCCCTGCTTCAGGCGTTCGGCATTGTGCCAAAGCCGCGCGATGCGTTCAGGCTCGGATTCCATGATCTCCAGCGCAGCGATGACGGCAGCCGCGTTGGCGGGGCTCATGCTGGCGCTGAAGATCAATGGCCGCGAATTATGCTTAAGGTAATCGATCGTCTGGGCATCGGACGCGATGAATCCGCCGAGGCTTGCCAGCGACTTGCTGAACGTGCCCATGATCAGCTGGACCTGGTCGGTCAGGCCGAAATGGCTCGCGGTGCCGGCGCCCTTTTCTCCGAGCACGCCGATGGCGTGGGCATCGTCCACCATTACGGCCGCGCCATACTGCCTGGCCAGGCGGCAGAGTTCCGGCAGCTGGATGACGTCGCCCTCCATGCTGAAGACGCCGTCCACCACGATGAGCTTGCCCGCCTGGGGATCGACCTGCTGGAGGCGGCGTTCCAGGGCGCCCATGTCCTTGTGCGGGAACCGCAGGATCTGGCCCAGGGACAGCCGGCAACCTTCGACAATGCTGGCGTGGTCGCATTTGTCGACAAACACGTATTCGCCCTTGCCGACCAGCGTGCTTATCACGCCGAGGTTGACCTGGAAACCGGTGCTGAAAAGCAACGCCGCCTCCTTGTTCACCAGCCGGGCGAGCGCCTGCTCCAGCTCCAGGTGAATTTCCAGCGTCCCGTTCAAGAAGCGCGAACCCGCGCAACCCGTGCCATATCTTTCGATGGCGGCCATGGCGGCTTCCTTGATCTTCGGATGGTTGGTCAGACCCAGGTAGCTGTTCGAGCCCAGCATCAGCACTTTCTTGCCCTTGATGATGACTTCGCTGTCCTGGGCTGAGGAGATCGTCCGGAAGTACGGGTAGAGCCCGGCGGCGCGGACCCGGGCGGCCTCCTTGAAATTCCCGACCTTGTCGAAAAGCGTCAGCGGCCCGCCATTAGCTCCCGATCCCGCCACCGAATCACAGATGGCGTCCGCGGGGATAGCGTCCGACGGCGAATACGCCATGAAATCGCAACTTTGTTCGTGTTTTTGCGTTGGCATCTTAGTTGTTAGAAATCCGGGGTTTAGGTAATGAGATCACAAGGGTAATATCAACCTAATGCTCACCCTTGGCCGGCCCCCTGGTGCTGCCAGATCATCCCGCCACCCGATCTTTGCTCCAAGTTTCGTTGCCGGAAGAAGATGCCTTGCGAGCATAATGCGATTGGGTATCGGCTTTCGAATCGTCGGGCAATACAAAATATCCGAATTTTCGGACCGTAGGCGCGGGTTGGCAACTCCCGCTGAATGGGCAGCCCTTTTTTCCTGCGGCATGTTCCGTTTGAACCCATGGGCGGCTTGCCGCCGCCATCCCCGGTTTTAGGGGTTGCCCCGAAAACCACCAGGCTCATCGTTGACCCTCCCCGCTCATGCCTGCAGAAATCGCGACCTTGCCCAGCGACCGGCCCAGGCGGATACTCAGCCTGGATGGCGGCGGCATCCGGGGGGTGTTTACGCTCCAAATCCTCGCCCGGATCGAGGAACTGCTGCGCAAGCACCGGGGGAAAAGCCACTTGGTCCTCGCCGACGAATTCGACCTGATCGCCGGCACGAGCACTGGCGCGATCATCGCGACCATGCTGAGCTGGGGAATGTCCGTTGAGCAGATCGAGAGCAATTACACCGATCAATCCGCCGAAATGTTCAAGAAGGCGGGCTGGCGGGCGCGCTGGAAGGCGAAGTATTCGGCCCGGGCCATCACCGACTATCTCCGGAAGACCTTCTCCGAAGATGGCGCTGGCAAGGTGCCAGCCCAGCTCGGCACCCGGCGGCTCCGCACCCTTCTCCTGCTGGTCATGCGCAATGCGACCACCGGCTCAGCGTGGCCGGTCAGCAACAATCGCAAGGCCAAGTACAACGATGAGGCGCTGTCCGACTGCAATTTGAAGATTGAGCTGTGGCAGCTCGTCCGGGCCAGCACCGCCGCCCCGACCTATTTTCCCCCGGAGCAGATCCGCCTCGGCGCGACGGAATTCATCTTCATCGACGGCGGCATCACGCCGTACAACAACCCCGCCCTCATCGCCTTTCTCATGGCCACGCTTCCCAGCTTCAACTTGAATTGGGGGGGCGGCGTCGACCGGCTTCGCGTTGTCTCGGTCGGCACGGGCGATGCGCGTGCCAAGCTGAACAAGGATCAGGCCGTGCATGTCAACTGGCTCGACTCGGCCAAGTACGTCATTCCGGCCTTGATGCAATCGGTGAACCTGGAGCAGGACCTCCTCTGCCGCGTTCTCGGATCCTGGGTCGGCCCCGATGTCGATTCGGACAGCGCCCTCCCGGCGGACCGGGAGATGTTTTCGCCGATCGACGACGAAATCGGAGGGTTGACGAGGGGAATGGACGGGCTGCTGTTGCCGTCGGAAAAGAAGTTCGGATACATTCGCTACAATCGCCCCATCCGGGTGCCCGCGTTGGACGGGGAAAAGGCGGCAGCCGGCGATTCGCTCGCGTTGGACGATCTGCGGCTGATTCCGATGCTGAAGGACCAGGGCCGGGCATACGCCACAAGGGCCGTCCAACTGGCCCATCTCGGCGTCACCTGATCTTTGGCTCCTGCCGCAGGATCTGCGGATTGCCACTCCCAACCGAAGCCTCAGCGCAGCTGGACAAACGGCTGCGCCGCAAAGGCCGTCGGGTCGGTGGACGCCAGGAAGGACAATTGCGCCAGCAGCCGGAATACGTCCCGGTTCCATCCCTGCGGCGCGCCGGCGACGTCCGCAGCGTCGGCAATCGCATAAGTGTGGCCCCGATACTCGAGGGCGGTCGTCGGCTCGCCCAGGTTCTTTCCATCCGGAATCACGGTCAGCGCAGGATTGCGCTCCGACTCGGGGATCGACGACCAGTCATGTTTGCCGCCTTCGCCATAGCGTTTCTTGAACAGATCGAAGCCCTCCTTTTCCTGGGCCAGCGCGGTCATGGCCCCCATGAGCGAGCGCATGACCAGACGCAGCTTGAACCCGCCCTTGGGGGTTGTGTTGTCCGTCACGTTTAAGCCGCCGTTATCGAGCACATACTTGAACAGATCGAGCGGCTGCTCCGCGGTCCCAAATTCCGGCCTCCTCCTCAGATTCATGATCAGATCCACGGCCGCTGCATTCTGGGTCAGCTTGAAGTAGGTCACCCGGCTCATCTTGCCGAGCACCCACCTCTTTGGGTCCTTCTTTTCCGCCCCTTTGTCCGCATCGGCTCCGATCCCCTCTCTTGCGCCGCCAGCACGCTGACTGTCCGCGGTGCGGGGCGCGCCGTTGGCCATCGCGTGATCCCCGTCCTTTTCGCCGGCGGATTGTCCGTCCTGCTTCTTCCCTGCGGGACCGATGTCGTAGCTCTCCCACGGCTTGACCGACGTGCCGACCGGGTGAAGGGCGAGCCAGTCTGCGTCCGCAGGCAGCCAGACGAGACCGCTCTTGGCCGCGTCTTCAATATCCGCCGCGCCCGGCGCGCTCAAGCTGACCGGCGCCGACGGCTCGAACTGCTCGGCTGAGTCCACATAAAGCAGGCCGTGCCGCTGGAACTCGCGCGACAACGCGCAGGCCCGCAGAAAGCGATCGTAATAGCCGATCGGACCGGCCTCCGCCGCGGTCTGCCCCTCCACATCCTCGGTATACAACCACGGATTATTCTCAAGGATCAGGATCTGCTTGTCCTTGAGATTCTTGATCAATGCGGCCTTCTTGGCCGTCTCATTGTCGCTGCTGTCCGGCGCCTTGATGTCCGACGTGTCGATTTCGATCCTTTCGATCAGGACCCTCATCAGCAGGTCGACCGGCCAGCCCTCCTCGTAAAGGTCATAAAACACTTCCGGTTTGATCGGCTGCAGAAGCTGCTGCGCAAACTTGTCGCCGGCGAGCGGCACCAGGGTGAAGATCGGGTTGTGCACCGCCGTGCCGCCAAGGGTCCCGTTGGCCGTGCGAATATTCGCCGTGGTTGAATTCGGGAGGCCTATGCTCTTGAGGTCCCCGAGGCCGAGCGTTTCCGTGAAAGTGTAGCTGGCGGAAATCTGCGCCAGTTGGAAGAAATAGATCGGCTCCCGCTCATGCAATCGGGCCAGGTTCAGGAGCATCTGGCGATTCTGCGTCTCCGCATACACGCCGCTATAGTTGTCAAAGGAATGCCGGAGCGCCACCGTGCCGCATCCGGACAGAAACGAGGCCGCCGCCATCAAAGCCGCCCGCGCTGGAACCCTTCGCCCGATGAAACGCACGAGCCAGAGCTGTTTCATATAGCGCAATACATTGCGCGCGCCATAGGATGATTGCGATCTTTTTATACACATTGCACGCTGCGCCGAAAATCCCGGCGGGGCGGCCGGGCCGCCGTTTGGCCCTTGACCCGCATCCCCGGTCAGGGGGAGTCTTGGAAAGGATGTTCCGGATTGAACCAATTCCCTGTTCAAGGAACGAAGGAAATTCGACTCCACGAAAAGCCTTTCCCCGGTTCGCGGCAATTGCCGGCGCGCTCGCGTGCCTCACAGCGGGTTTGGTTGCGAACGCGCAACAGGAATTCCCGCCGCCCCAGGGCAAGGGGCGCGTGGTCGTCCTGGCCTCCGGCACATCCGGCCCTGCGCATTACACAACGGTTGCCCGTGAGATCGCCGAACTCGGCTACGACGTCGTCCTGTTCGACGGCAACCAGACGGCGGGAACCCACGGGGACGCCGTGAAGGCGGACATCCTCGAGGCGCAAAAGATGCCGCACGCGCTTCCGGGAAGGGTCGCCCTGGTCGGTTTTTCCCTGAGCGCGGGCATGTTTCTTTATTATGGGACGCAATACCCCGACCTGGTGTCGGGCGGCGTGCTTTGGTACCCCGAAAACGGCTTCATTCATGACACGCCCGGTTTCGTGGGACGAATGAAGGTGCCACTGCTCGTGTTCGCCGGCACCAGGGACCGCTATCGCGATGGCGGCACGATCGACAAGGATGGCGAATTGGCGGCGGCGGCGAACGCAGCCGGAAAGCCGTTCGAACTCGTCGCGTACCCGGATGCCGCCAGCGATTTCGCACGGGGGGGCGATCAATACAATCCCCAGGACTATGAAGATTCCTTTGGGCGGACCGCGGAAAGGCTCAAGGCGTATCTGGGCGTCCCGCCGGATTTCAATTCACCGGCCCGCTGACTGCACGATCACCATCATTGGCCGGACTCGATCAGGAGCTGGCGCCTGGCCCGATCCAAGAGACGATCGAGATCGGCAATGTGGATCCGCACCGTGCGGTCGGCGCTTGCGGTGGCGATGACCTTTCCGTCGGGCGAAAACCTTGCACAGTATATCTGGGCGGTGTGGCCGCTCAGCGTGCCAAGCAGCAGGCCCGTGCCGGCATCCCACACTCGCGCGGTGTCATCCTGGCTGGCGGTGACGATGAATCTCCCGTCGGGCGAGAAGGCTGCGTCGTTCACGCGGGCCGTATGCCCGCTCAGGGTTGCCTGCAAATGGCCCGTCCCGGCATCCCACACCCGGGCCGTGTTGTCCGCGCTGGCCGTGACGATGCGCGCCCCGTCTCGGGAGAACACCGCCACATAGACCCAGCCGGTGTGCCCGGTCAGCGTTGCGAGCAAATGGCCCGTTGCGGCATCCCACACTTTGGCCGTGTGATCATAACTGGCGGTGACGATGCGCGTCCCGTCGGGCGAGAACGTCGCAGCATTGACCGCGCCGGCATGGGCCAGGGTTGCCACCAGGCGGCCCGATTGAGCATCCCACACCCGCGCCGTGTTGTCCGCGCTGGCCGTGACGATGCGCGTCCCGTCGGGTGAGAAGGTTGCCTCGTTGACGGGGCCGGCATGCCCGGTCAGCGTCGCCAGCGGACGGCCGGTCCCGGCATCCCACGCCCGCGCCGTGCCATCATCGCTGGCGGCGACGACCCGCCTGCCATCGGGCGAAAACGCCGCCTCGTTTACGCGGCCGGTATGGCCCGCCAGGGTTGCAACCAGCTTGCCTGTTCCCGCATCCCACACCCGCGCCGTCCGGTCTGCGCTGCCGGTGACCAAGCGCATTCCGTCGGGCGAGAACGCCGCCGAATAGAGCATGAGGGAGTGCCCGGCCATTGTCGTTTGAACGGTGCCTGCTTCGGCATCCCATACCCGGGCGGTTGTGTCCTCGCTGGCGGTGACGATGTGCTTTCCATCGGGCGAGAATTCGGCATCGAACACCCGGCCGCTGAACCCCGTTATGACGGCCAGCGGATGGCCGATGTCGGCGTCCCATACTCTCGCGACACCGTCATTGCCGCTCGTGATAATGCGGCTTCCATCGGGCGAGAACGCCGCATCGTAGATTGCTCCCGCACCCCCGCCCAGGGTTGCTATCCATTGGCCCGAATCGGCGTTCCAAACCCGTGCCGTGGCGTCCTCGCTAGTCGTGACGACGCGCCTTCCATCGGACGAGAACGCGGCATCGATCACGGGGCCGGTATGCCCGGTGAGGGTGGCCAGCAGATAACCCGTATCGGCCAGCCACACTCGCGCCGTATAGTCGGCGCTCGCGGTGACGATGCGCCTTCCATCGGGCGAGAATGCAACATCGTAGAGCGCACCGCCATGCCCAACCAGGATTTCCAACAGGCGGCCGGTTTCCGCATTCCACACCCGCGCGGTCTGGTCCCAGCTGGCGGTGACGATGCGTCTTCCATCGGGCGAGAATGCGGCCTTGCACACCACCCGGGCATGCCCGCTGAGAGTCGCCTGCAAAAGGCCCGTCCCCGCATCCCACACCCGCGCCGTGCCGTCGTCGCTCGCCGTGACGATGCGATTCCCGTCGGGCGAGAATGCCGCATCGTAAACCACGCGCGTATGACCTCGCAGGGTCGCCCGCAAAAGACCCGTCTCCGCATCCCACACCCGCGCGGAGTTGTCCGCACCGTTGGTGACGATGCGCTTCCCGTCGGGCGAGAACGCCGCCTTGCGCACCTCGACGTCGGGCCCGGACAGGGTTGCCAGCATGTTCCCGGTCCCGGCGTCCCACACACGCGCCGTGCCGTCGTCGCTGGCGGTAACGATGCGGTTCCCATCGGGCGAAAAAGCCGCATCGTTGACCGGACCGACATGCCCGCTCAGCGTCGCCAGCAGGCGCCCGGCTGCCGCGTCCCACACGCGCGCCGTATGGTCGCCACTGGCGGTCACGATGAGCCTGCCATCGGATGAAAATGACCCGGTGTAGACCGGACCGCCATGGTGCAGGATGAGATGCTCGAGGGGACCTTCGAGGACCGTTCTCAGCGCGTGCTCAGCCTGGTTCGTCGGCGACCGCTCCGCGGCCGCCACCGCTGTCCGCAGCGCCCGGCCAAGATCGCCGCCGGACACGACATCCTGCTCGGCCACGGCGGCGAGTTCGCGTGATTCGGCCGTGGCCTGCCGCGCCCTGGCGATCCACCATTCCCAAGTCGCACCGGCCAGGCAGACGGCGAGCACGAGGGCCGCCGTCACGCTCGCCTGCTGCACCCGGCGCCGCGCCCGCTCCCGCCGCGCCGCCTCCGCCTCGTGATGCTCGACGCTGGCATAGATGAACCTGCGCTCGGTCTCGCTGAGCTGCAGCGGCTTGTCCACCCACCAGGCCCGCGCACGCGATAGCTTCAGGCCGGATAGCAGCGCTTCGGTCTTCTCCCCAGCCGGCGCCTTCTCCCAGTCGGCCAGGTCCTTTTCAAGCTGATCCTTTCCGATCAGGAATTCCCGCTCCTCGTCGAGCCAGCCCCGCAGAAGCGGCCATTTGCGCAGCAGCGCTTCGTGCGCCACCTCGACCATCGTCACGTCCTGCTCCTTGTGAATGATGAGAAGGCGCGCCTTTGCCAGGCGCTCGATCAGCGGCCGGGCGCCTGCGGGCAGCCCGTCGAAGCGGGCCGGGCGGCGCACGTATTCGCCCTCCGAATTGACACGCACCATAGCGGGCACGAACGCCTGCTTCAGCGCCTGCAAGTCCTCGGGGGAGGGACTGGCGGCGGCAAGGACTTCGTCAGCCTTCCGGCGCACGGCATTCTCCAACGGCGAAAGCTGCCCGGCGTCATCGCCAAGCGCGCGGTAGGCCTCCACAGTGAGATGCTTCTTCTGGCCGAAGCGGTCGTAGAGTTCGCGCAGGGCGAAGGCCAGCAGCGGCAGGGCGTCGTCGGTCGCCGCATCGTTCATCGCGGCTGCGATAAGGGCGTCGTCCACGGTGAGGCCGGCCGAACGGGCAGGCCCTTCAATGATGTCGCGCACCCGCGCCAGGGGCATGGGTTTGAGGGAGAATTCCTCGAAGGGGGCCGTCAGTGCGGGCGCCTGCTGGAGCTCGCCCAGGAAATCGGAACGCAAGGTCAGCGCCACGAGGAACGGCAGGTGTTCGTCCTGCAGGGCGTTGAGCACGCGCAGAAACCTTTCGGCCCCGGCTTTCTCGGAGGCTCCGAACAACTCCTCGGCCTGATCGACCGTGATGAGGATTTGCGCCTCGTTTGATCCGTGCTTGGCGCGAAGGTCGAGGGCCAGCTCCGAGAGGGTGCGAGAGAGATCCTCCGATAAGAAAGCGTCGCGCCAGTGCCGCCAATCGGCGCCCGACCCGAGCGCGACGGCCACGGCCTGGGCCAGCTCCTCCATCGGATGCAGTTGGGGGCGAAATGGCGGGAGCGCGATCCAATTGCGCCTGTCGCGCTTGAGCCGGGGCAGTACTCCCGCCCGGATCAGCGACGATTTTCCCGAGCCCGAAGCGCCCAATATGGTTATCATCTTGGCCCCGCCCTGCGCCCGCCTCGCGTTGAACCGTTCGATCAACCGGCGGATGTCATCGTCGCGGCCGAAATAGATCGCCGCATCGGCCTCGTCGAAAGCAAGCAGCCCGGGATAGGGCGGCCGGGTCGGGTCCCAGTTGAATCCGCCGCGGGCGTTGGCCACAACCCCGGTCAATTCCGCCACAAGGCGGGCGAGGCCGCCTTCACGGTCCTTTACAAGATCAAGGTGCTGGATGTCGCCCGAGACAAACGCTTCCCCGGTTGGCGCCTCGATCAGCGGAAAGATCGCCTTGCCGAGAGCGCGCGCCTGGGTGAATTCGGCGAAGCACCATTTGCTGTCGAACCAGTTCTTGGTCAGAATCAGGATGACCGCTTCGGCGCCGACAATCTCCCTGTACAGAGTGCGTTCCCAGTCGGCACCCGGCGCAAGGCCGGCGTGCTTGTCGAAGTCGAGAAAGGTCTCGACAAAACCATTCGCGTGCAGGCATGTGAGCAGGCGCGCCGACTGCTCAACGTCCCGGCTTGAGTGGCTGATGAATATGTGGGACATGCTCGAATCCCCGGGCGGAATGATATTGGGGCGATTCGATTCATGACTTTCCGGCCGGCAAAGGCAATAGATGACAGGGTACTGGTTCAGTTTGCCCGAACTGCAGCCTGCCGGGCCTGTGTTGTTCGCCTCGCCGCCCCGAGGGCACCCGCTCGGCTCACCCTTCGCTATCGCTCAGGGCT